>OBAR01000399.1_pt1 | contig 54816 bp, 55 predicted proteins | sample 1517911 | NCBI WGS metagenome assembly OBAR01 (sample SAMN04571709, study PRJEB22368) | human gut metagenome | biome: human gut; material: stool | host: Homo sapiens | place: Luxembourg | collected 2012-10-26
GCGGTGAGCACATGGCCGTCCTCGAACAGGATCTCGCCGGTGGCGGGATCGGCCACGGGCATAGCCAGCTTCTGACCCTTGGCGCGGGTCCAGAAGGTCAGCTTCTTGTTGAATTTGTACCGGCCCACGGTGCTCAGGTCATAGCGGCGCGGGTCAAAGAACAGGTTTTGCAGCAGCGTCTCGGCGGAGTCCAGCGTGGGGGGCTCACCGGGGCGGAGCTTGCGGTAGATCTCCAGCATGGCCTCTTCATAGGTCTTGCAGGTATCCTTTTCCAGGGTAGCCACGATGCGGCGGTCATCGCCGAAGCGCTCCAGGATCTCCGCGTCGGTCTTCAATCCCAGGGCGCGGATCAGGCAGGTGATGGGCAGCTTGCGGTTCTTGTCGATACGGACCCAGAACACCTCGCTGGTGTCGGTCTCGTACTCCAGCCACGCGCCGCGGTAAGGGATGACGGTGCTGGTCAGCAGCGGCAGATCTGTCTTCAGATCGATCTCCTTGCCGTAATAGATGCCGGGGGAACGGACGATCTGGCTGACCACCACGCGCTCGGCGCCGTTGATGACAAAGGTGCCGCCGTGGGTCATCAGGGGGAAGTCGCCCATGAAGATCTCGTTCTCCTTGATCTCGCCGGTCTCCTTGTTGTGCAGGCGCACCAGCACTTTCATGGGGGCGGCATACGTGGCGTCGCGCGCCTTGCACTCCTCCACGTCGTACTTGGGCTTTTCGTCCATACTGTAATCAATGAAGCTCAGCTCCAGATTACCGGCATAGTCCACGATGGAGGCCACATCGGCAAACACCTCACGCAGGCCGGTATCCAGGAACCACTGATAGGACTTCTTCTGGATCTCCAGCAGGTTGGGCATTGCCATGACTTCCTCGTGGCGGGCAAAGTTCTTTCGCAGGGTCTTGCCGTAGTACTTGTCTTTCGCCATCTCTACGATCACGCCTTTCTGTTCTTATTTCCCTCCCGCAGCCGCTGACCTGTGCGGCCGCGGGGGCGCTCCGTCGCGATACGCACGGGCTTGTTGGTTCATTTTGACCACAACCCCTTGTGCTTTGCCGGCGGAGATGGTATACTGCACATAGATGAAAGTGGGGCTATGCCGCCACTTTCCCAATATAAAGCAAGTCATTATACCAATTTTTTTCCATATTGTCAATGGGTTTTCCACCGGTTTTGCCGGTGGATCTTTGTATTATAACGAAAAACTCGCCCGTGGGAAGACCCCACGGGCGGGTTTTCTTTTGTTATACACAGCGTTCCAGCCGCACCACCGTCTCCACATTCGCCGTACCGGGGAACATATCCACAGCCGCGGCGCGGACGGCGGCATAGCCCGCCTGTGCAAACAGCTTCACATCCCGGGCCAGGGTCGCCGGATCACAGGAGACGTAGACAATGCGCTGCGGCGCCATCGATGCCGCTGCGGCGACCACCTCCGGGCTGAGCCCCTTGCGGGGCGGGTCCACGCATATCACGTCCGGGCGCAGGCCCCGGGCGGCGAAGTCCGCCACCGCGTCCGCCGCGTCGCCGCAGAGGAACTCCACATTTCCGATGCCGTTGCGTTTTGCGTTTTCTTTGGCATCGGCAATGGCCTCCGGCACGATCTCCGCGCCGATGACCCTCGCCGCCCGCCGGGCCATCACCTGGGTGATGGTGCCCGCGCCGCAGTACAGGTCCAGCACCGTCTCGTGCCCGGTCAGTCCCGCGAAGTCCACAGCGGTATCGTACAGCACCTCCGCCATGTCATGGTTCACCTGATAAAAGGACGGCACGCTCAGCCGGAAGGACAGGCCGCACAGGGTATCCTCCAGCACGTCCGCGCCCCACAGGGTGCGGTATTCACTGCCCAGTACAGCCCCGGTGGGCTGGGTGTTCACCCCCAGCACCACGCCCACGGCATTCGGCAGCGCCTGCCGCATAAACGACACCAGCGCGTCCTCGCAGGGCAGCTTCTTCCCGTTGACCAGCACGCAGACCAATGACTGCCCCGCGCTGTTCGTGCGGACATACAGGTGCCGCACCAGACCCCGCCGGGTCCTTTCATCGTAACAGGGCACGCCGCACTCCCGGATGTACCGCCGCAGGGCCTCCGCCGCCGCGTCGGCCTGGGGCTTCTGTATCCGGCAGCAGTCCACCGGGATCACCTGATGGCTGCGGGCCTTGTAGAACCCCACCTGCCCATCGGCGGATACGGGGTACTGGCTCTTGTTGCGGTAGTGCAGCGGCGCACCGGAGAGGATACCCTCCACTGTCACATCGCTGCCGCCGATGCGGCGCAGGGCGTCCTGCACCCGCTGGCGCTTGGCCTCCAGTTCCTCTTCCCTGTCCATGTGACGGAAGTCGCAGCCGCCGCACCGCCCGTAATACGGGCAGTCCGGCTCCACCCGGTGGGGCGAGGGCGCGTATACCCGCACCGCCTTGCCGAAGGCGGCGTTTTTCAGCGCCTTCAGGATGAGCACATCACAGTCCTCGCCCCGCAGCGCCCGGTGGACGAACACCGCCTGCCCGTCGATGCGGGCCACGCCCAGTCCCTCGGAGGTATACCCCTCGATGCGGGCGCGGTAGGTCTTGTTCTTCTCCGGCACGGCTCAGAACTCGAACTTGCTGATGACCTTGCCGATGGCATCGGCAAAGGCGGCCAGCGTCTTGTTGTCCCGGCCCTTGCTGCGGCGGATGAGGCCGATGAGCATATCGCCCAGCTGGACCAGCTTCTGGTACGCCGCCGTGGCCTTGGGCGCGCCCTCGTAGGCGCGGGTCCTGCGCTCCGGCAGGTAGCCGGGGGCAAGCTGCTTGTCGGCGATCAGGTCATACTCCTCGGTGTACTGGGGCGCGTGGGCGGCAAAGCCCAGTCCCTTTACCGTCTCGGCATAGACAGGCGCCACCTCGCGGTCGCCGTGGACCACGAAGACATGAGTGGTCTTTGCCGGATCAAAGTGCTTGATCCAGTCCACCAGATGGTCGTGATCGGCATGAGAGGAGAGTCCGGGGAAATTGACGATCTTGGCCCGGACGGCCACATCCTCGCCGAAGAGCTTGACGCTGTCGACCCCGTCCAGCAGGTTGCGGCCCAGGGTGCCCGGGGACTGAAATCCCACGAACACCACGGCGCTGTCGGCGCGCCAGAGGTTATACTTCAGATGGTGGCGGATACGGCCCGCATCGCACATACCGGAAGCGGAGATAATGACCTTGGGGGTCTTGTCCACGTTCAGCAGTTTGGACTCGTCTACCGTCTCGGTCAGGTGCAGGCCGGGGAAGCTGAACATATGGGTGCCGTCCTGCACCAACGCCAGAGCGTCCTCGTCCAGATAGCCCCGCAGATCGCCGCAGAAGATGGTGGTGGCCTTCTTGGCCAGCGGGCTGTCCACATACACCGGGAAGTCCTTGACGGACGTGACCAGATTCTTGTCCTTGATCTCGCGGATAAAGTACAGCAGCTCCTGGGTGCGGCCCACGGCGAAGGAGGGGATGACCACGTTGCCGCCCTTGCCCAGCGTCTCGTCGATGATCTCCGCCAGCTGGCCGGTGTAGCTCCACACCTCGGTGTGGTTGCGGTCGCCGTAGGTAGACTCGGTGAGCACATAGTCCGCGCTGTCGAAGAACTGGGGATCGCGGATGATGGGCTGATCCACATTGCCGATATCGCCGGAGAACACCACGGTGCGCGTTTCATCGCCCTCATGGCAGGTGAGCTTGATGCTGGCGCTGCCCAGCAGGTGGCCAGCATCGATGAACTGCGCCGTCACGCCCTCCACCACAGGAATGTCCTGGCCGTATTCGCAGGTCTGGATAAACTCCCGCACCCGCAGGGCATCGGCCACGGTGTAGATCGGCTCTACCTCCGGACGTCCGGCGCGCTTGTTCTTGCGGTTCTGGTACTCCGCGTCCTGCTCCTGGATATGGGCGGAGTCCTGGAGCATAATGTCCAGCAGATCGGCGGTCAGGCGGGTGGTAATGATCTTACCCTGAAAGCCGTTTTTGATGAGCATGGGGATGCGGCCGGAGTGGTCGATATGGGCGTGGGTCACCAGCACCACATCAATGCTGCCGGGGTGAAAGGGCAGCGCGGTGTTGTCGATCTCGTCCCGGCCCTGCTGCAGGCCGCAGTCCACCAGGATATGCTTGCCGTTGACCTCCAGACAATGGCAGCTGCCGGTAACGCACCGGTCAGCGCCGTAAAAACGCAGCTTCATGGCGAAAACTCCTTCTCTTTGATAGTACCGTCAGTATACCACACTTTTCCGCGCTGCACAACCGCAAAGCGGCACGACTGACCGATAACTGTTCACAGAAAATCTTTTTGCATTAGACAAAAGAGTGTGGTATACTCTACTGGTATAATTATGTACGATTATCTTTTTACTTAGAAAGGATACAGAATATATGGGACTGTTTACCAAGGTCTTCGGCACCTACAGCCAGCGGGAGCTGAAGAGCATCTACCCCATTGTGGACAAGATCACCGCCCTGGAGGACGAGTACAAGCAGCTGACCGACGCCGAGCTTCAGGCCAAGACCCCGGAGTTCAAGGAGCGTCTGGCCAACGGTGAGACGCTGGATGACATCCTGCCGGAGGCCTTTGCCGCCGTGCGGGAGGCCGCGGACCGCGTACTGGGGATGCGCCCCTACCCCGTCCAGCTGGTGGGCGGCATCGTGCTGCATCAGGGCCGTATCGCCGAGATGAAGACCGGCGAGGGCAAAACGCTGGTGGCCACCCTGCCTGCCTATCTGAACGCGCTGACCGGTGAGGGCGTTCACATCGTCACCGTCAACGACTACCTGGCCAAGCGCGACAGCGAGTGGATGGGCAAGGTGCACCGCTTCATGGGCCTTACCGTGGGCCTGATCATCCACGACATGAAAAAGGAGGAACGCCAGAAGGCCTATCAGGCGGACATCACCTACGGTACCAATAACGAGATGGGCTTCGACTACCTGCGTGACAATATGGCCCTGTACGCCAACGAGCAGGTCCAGCGGGGCCACGCTTTCGCCATCGTGGACGAGGTGGACTCCATTCTGATCGATGAGGCCCGTACCCCCCTGATCATCTCCGGTATGGGCGAGAAGTCCACCCAGCTGTACGATATGGCCGAGATGTTCGCCGCCCGGCTGAAGAAATTTGTGGTGGTGGAGCGCGATGACAAAGAGGAGGAAGCCACCGACATCGACGCCGACTATGTGGTGGACGAGAAAGCCCGCAGCGTCACCCTCACTGCCCGGGGCGTGAAGAAGGCGGAGGAGTTCTTCCATCTGGACAACCTGTCCGACCCGGAAAACAGCACCATCGCCCACCACATCAACCAGGCTATCAAGGCCCACGGCATCATGAAGCGCGACGTGGACTATGTGGTCAAGGACGGCGAGGTGGTCATCGTGGACGAGTTCACCGGCCGCCTGATGTTCGGCCGCCGGTACTCCGAGGGACTGCACCAGGCCATCGAGGCCAAGGAGCACCTGTCCGTCCAGCGCGAGAGCAAGACGCTTGCCACCATCACGTTCCAAAATTACTTCCGCCTCTACCGCAAGCTGTCCGGCATGACCGGTACGGCGCTGACGGAGGAGGAGGAATTCGCCACCATTTACGCGCTGGACATCATCGAGATCCCCACCAACCGCCCCATCGCCCGTATCGACAACGAGGACAGCGTGTACAAGACCGAGAACGGCAAGTACCGCGCCGTCATCCAGCAGGTAAAGGCGTGCCACGCCAAGGGCCAGCCGGTGCTGGTGGGCACCGTGTCCATCGAGAAGAACGAGCTGCTGGGCAAGATGCTGACCCGCGAGGGCATCAAGCATAACCTGCTGAACGCCAAAAACCATGAGCGCGAGGCTGAGATCGTGGCCCAGGCGGGCCAGTTCGGCGCCGTCACCGTGGCCACCAACATGGCCGGACGCGGTACCGATATCATGCTGGGCGGCAACGCCGAGTACATGGCCAAGAACGACCTCCGCAAGGCCGGCCTCACCGACGAGCTCATTGCCGAGGCCACCGGCTACGCCGAAACGGACAACCAGGAGATACTGGACGCCCGGAAGCTGTTTGCCGACAAGCTGGCCCAGCACAAGGCAGAGATCGCCGGCGAAGCCGACAAGGTCCGCGCCGCCGGCGGCCTGTTCATCATCGGCACCGAGCGCCATGACTCCCGCCGTATCGACAACCAGCTCCGCGGCCGTGCCGGCCGTCAGGGCGATCCCGGCGAGACCCGGTTCTACATCTCCCTGGAGGACGACCTCATGCGCCTGTTCGGCGGCGACCGCGTCACCGGCATGATGGAGCGCATGAACATCGACGAGGACACCCCCATCGAGAACAAGATGCTCTCCCGCGCCATCGAGCAGGCCCAGACCACGGTGGAAAGCCGCAACTTCCAGGCCCGTAAGTCCGTGCTGGAGTACGACGACGTGATGAACAAGCAGCGCGAGATCATCTACGGCCAGCGCAAGCAGGTGCTGGACGGCATGGACGTCAAGGGCATCATCATGGGCATGATGGAGAGCGCCATCGGCCACCAGGTCCGCAGCGCCTTCATGGGTCAGGAGCACCTGGACATGGTCCAGTGCAAAGAGCTTCTCCGCGGCGTGGAGGGCGTGTACTTCACCAAGTACACCGTGAAAATCGACGAGAGCCAGCTCCCCACCCTTACCGAGGACGATTTCATCGAAATGTTCACCAAGGCCGCCGCCGACTTCTATGAGAAAAAGGAGCAGGAGATCACACCGCCCGTCATGCGTGAGCTGGAGCGTGTGGTGCTGCTGCGGGTGGTGGACGAATACTGGATGGACCATATCGACGCCATGCAGGACCTGCGCCAGGGAATCCGTCTGCGGGCCTACGCCCAGACCAACCCGGTGGACGCCTACAAGAAGGAGTCCCTGGAGATGTTCGAGGAGATGATCGACGCCATGAAGGAGGAGACGGTGCGCCGTCTGTACTCCGTCCGCCTGCGCCAGAACGAGGAAGTCAAGCGCGAGCGCGTGGCCAGCGGCATGACCGAGAACGTGGGCGGCGACGGCACCGTGAAGAAGCGCCCCACCAAGGTGGTCAAGGTCGGCCGCAACGACCTGTGCCCCTGCGGCAGCGGGCTGAAGTGGAAGAAATGCACCTGCAAGGAGTACCACTCCTGATTTCGGCCTATGCTTCTCCCCTGTACGCTGCCTACGGTCGCACGGCGCCAGCCAAATCAAAGATTTGGGCCGCCAAAGTGCCTGCGGCAGCGGGCTGAAATGGAAGAAGTGCGCCTGCAAGGAGTACCACTCCTGAGTAACTTCAAACGACACCCGCTTCGCTGGGCTGTCGTTTGAGCGGGCGGCGGCCTGCTGCAGCGCACGACGTGCGCGTCAAAGTCGCGCACGCGCACGTTTGCAGGCCGAGAAGAATTTTCGGCGACGTACACGCCGCCGCCGAAAATAGATTTGATTTTATTTGCGTCTGCGGACGCAAACTCTGCGAGGCATTGTAAAATGACGGGCGGCGTCCCCGACGCCCCGTCCCCAGCCGCCGCCCGTCCCATCTTATGCGGGGGGGCGGCGTCCCCGACGCCCCGTTCCCCTCCGGAAGGAGACACTATGTTCCACATCCACACAAAAAACGATCTGGTCTATCTGGCCTCTGATGTGTTGGAAAACGGCGCCATCGTCCACGGCTTTTCCACCCGAAAGGGCGGTGTCTCCCCCACCCCCTGGGACAGTCTGAACCTGGATGACCGCCGGGGCGATGACCTTGCCAACGTACAGGAGAACTTCCGCCGCCTGTGCACCGCGCTGGACACGGATGTGCAGCGGGCGGTGCTCAGCCGTCAGGTGCACCGCAGCGATGTGCGCCGCGTCACGGCGGTGGACTGCGGCAAGGGCCTGTGGCAGCCGCAGGACTATGACAGCGCCGACGCCCTGGTGACGGACGTGCCGGGCATCCCCCTGATCGTGTTCTCCGCCGACTGCAACGTACTGCTGCTCCACGACCCGGTGCGCCGGGTCGTCGGCGCCGCCCACGCCGGCTGGCGGGGCACCGCCGCCGGCATCGCCGCGGAGACGGTGCGGGTCATGACCGAGGATTACGGCTGCGACCCGGCGGACCTCCGCGCCGCCATCGGGCCGGCCATCGGGCCGTGCTGCTTCGAGACGGACGGAGACGTGCCGGAGGCCCTGCGGGCCGCACTGGGCGATGCGGCGGAGCCGTTCATGGCATGGAACGGCAGCAAGTGGCACATCGACCTGAAGGCCGTCAACGCCCTGTGGCTGCGCCGCGAAGGCGTTACGCGCATCGACATCTGCGATCACTGCACTGCCTGCCGCCCGGACCTGTACTGGAGCCACCGGAAGATGGGCCTGCGCCGGGGCGAGCAGGCCGCGCTGATCGCTCTGCGGGAGGATACGCTATGAAACGTGCACTGCTGTGCCTGCTGCTGGCGCTGACCATGCTGCTGGCCGCCGGCTGCGCCGACTGGGAGGTCACCGAGGATCCCCTGGGAGAGCTGTCCGACTTCTACCAGAATGAAAACGAAGAACCGGAGCCGGAGCCGCTGACCGCCTTTACCCTGCCCTATATCGCCGGCGGCACCCTCGACCCCGTCCGCACCACGGACACCATGCAGCAGACCGTAGAGTCCCTCATGTACCAGGGGCTGTTCGCCCTGGACGAGCAGTTCCGGCCCCAGGCCGTCCTGGCGGACAGCTGGACGTATGATTCCGCCCAGCGCACCTGGACCATCCGTATCAAGGCCGATGCGGCCTTCTCTGACGGCTCCGCCGTCACGGCGGCGGACGTGGCCGCCACGTTGGAGCGCGCCCGCACCTCTGAGCGCTATGCCGCCCGGCTGCGGGACGTGACCTCCGTGTACGTCCGGGAGGACGCGGTAGTCGTCGCCCTGTCCGCCCCTCTGGCCACACTGCCCAGCCGCCTGGACATTCCCATCATCAAAGCAGGCACCGAGAACCGCACCGCCCCCACGGGCAGCGGCCCCTATCTGTTTGCCAAGGATGACACGGGCGCCTATCTGACAGCCAACAGCCGCTGGTGGCAGGACAGCAGCGTTCTGCCGCTGTCCACCATCCGCCTGCAGCACTGCAAGGACCAGGACTCCGCCCTGTACGCCTTCACTTCCCGTGAGGTTCAGCTGCTGACGCTGGATCTCACCGGCAGCAACAGCACCGGTGTCTCCGGCGCCGGCGACTATGCCGAGGCAGCCACCCCCGTTATGCAGTTCCTGGGCATGAACACCCGGCGGGAGTCCCTGTCCGACCCGGCCCTGCGCCGGGCCCTCAGTGCCGGCATCGACCGCGAAACGCTGGTTTCCTCCTGCCTGCTGGGGCAGGGCACGGCGGCCCAGCTGCCTGCCTCCCCCGCCTACGCAGGCTACGATACCGCGCTGGAAACGCCTTACGACACCGCGGCCTATAACCGCCTGCTGAACGCCGCCCTTGGCGAACAGGCGGAGGATGAGACACCCCTGACGCTGACGCTTCTGGTCAACGAGGAGAGCAGCTTCAAGGTCTCCGCCGCCCAGGAGATCGCCATGTACCTCAATACCGCACGCCTGACCGTCACCGTGGAGGCTGTTCCCTGGGACACGTTCCTCGCCCGGCTGGAAAGCGGTGACTTTGATCTCTATTACGGTGAATGCCGCCTGACCGCCGACTGGGACCTGACGGCCCTGTTGTCCACCGAGGGCAGCCTCAACTACGGCGGCTGGTCCGATGAGACTACCGACCGGCTGCTGCAGGCCTATCGATCCAATGGCGCTGACGCGAACCTGGTGGCCCTGTGGCAGCAGCTGCTGGACACCGCCCCCTTCGCCCCCATCTGCTTTAAGTCCGTATCCGTTGTCACCACCGAGGGCGTGGTGCAGGGTCTGTCCCCCACAGAGACAGCCCCCCTCTCCCCCCTGGGCGGCTGGTCCGTCCGGCTGGACGCATAAAAGGAGCGTATGCCATGTCACAAGTCACCAAGCGGGCGCTGGAAGCGTCGCTGAAAAAGCTGCTGCTGGAAAAGCCCCTGCACAAGATCACTGTCAGCGACATCACCGATGACTGCGGTATCAACCGCATGACGTTTTACTATCACTTCAAGGACATCTATGATCTGGTGGAGTGGAGCTGTCAGGAGGACGCTAGCCGCGCTCTGGCGGGCAAAAAGACCTACGAGACGTGGCAGCAGGGCCTTTTGCAGATCTTCGAGGCCGTGCAGGAGAACAAGCCCTTTATCCTCAACGTCTATCGCTCCGTCAGCCGCGAGCAGGTGGAGAACTATCTCTACAAGCTGACCTACGACCTGCTGGAGGGCGTGGTGGAGGAGCAGGCCCGGGGAATGTCCGTCCGGCCGGAGGATAAGGCCTTCATCGCCACGCTGTACAAGTATATGTTCGTAGGCCTGATGCTGGACTGGATCAGATCCGACATGAAGGGCGATCCCCACCTGATCGTGGAACAGCTGGACCAGGTCATCCACGGCAGCGTCGACGCCGCGCTGGCGCGTCTGCGTACCGACAAGCCCTTATCAAACGAGGCCAAATGATAAAAAACTGAACACCTGCCGCCCCGGTGATAAAAAACTTATCACCGGGGTTTTTCTGCTTATTGAACAAATATTTATTCAGATGTATGCTTTCATCATCAAAGGAAAACATACAGTGGATACTTGAAAGGAGCTTATTTATGTATTATTCCAGCGGTAACTATGAAGCCTTTGCCCGTCCCAAAAAGCCCGAGGGCGTAGACAGCAAATCCGCCTATATCGTGGGCAGCGGTCTGGCGGCCCTGACCGCCGCCTGCTATCTGGTCCGCGACGGCCAGATGAAGGGCGAGCACATCCACATTCTGGAAAAGGGTGAGCTGCCCGGCGGCGCCTGCGACGGCTATAAGTTCGAGAACCTGGGCTACGTCATGCGCGGCGGCCGCGAGATGGACAACCATTTCGAGGTCATGTGGGACCTGTTCCGTTCCATCCCCTCCATCGAAACGGAGGGTGTCAGCGTTCTGGACGAGTACTACTGGCTCAACAAGGAGGACCCCAACTACTCCCTGTGCCGCGCCACCGTTGACCGCGGCCAGGACGCCCATACCGACGGCAAGTTCGACATCTCCGACAAAGGCGCCATGGAGATCATGAAGCTGTTCTTCACCCCCAACGAGGACCTGCAGGACAAGAAGATCACCGACTTCTTCGATGACGAGGTGCTGAACTCCAACTTCTGGCTGTACTGGCGCACCATGTTCGCCTTTGAGAACTGGCACAGTGCGCTGGAGATGAAGCTGTATATCCAGCGCTATATCCACCACATCGGCGGCCTGCCCGACTTCACCGCCCTGCGCTTCACCAAGTACAACCAGTATGAGTCCATGATCCTGCCCATGGTGAAGTATCTGGAGAGCCACAACGTCCGGTTCCATTACGGCGTGCAGGTCACCAACGTGGAGTTCGACTGCTCCGATCCTGCCCACAAGCTGGCCAAGCGCATCGATGTCGTTGAGAACAACGAGCCCGGCGCCATCGACCTGACGGAGAACGATCTGGTGTTCATCACCAACGGCGGCTGCGTGGAGAACTCCTCCATGGGCAGTCAGGATAAGCCCGCCGCCTACAACACCGAGCTGAAGCCCGGCGGCGGCTGGGATATGTGGCGCAAGATCGCCGCACAGGACCCCGCCTTCGGCCATCCCGACAAGTTCTGCCATGACCCCGAGCAGACCAACTGGATGAGCGCCACCGTGGAGACTTTGGACCAGAAGATCATCCCCTATATCAAGAACATCTGCAAGCGCGACCCCTTCACCGGCCATGTGGTCACCGGCGGCATCGTCACCGTCAAGGACTCCTCCTGGCTGATGAGCTGGACCATCAACCGCCAGCCCCAGTTCCGCGACCAGCCCAAGGACCACTGCCTGGTGTGGGTCTATTCCCTGTTCACCGACAAGCCCGGCGACTATGTGAAAAAGCCCATGCGGGCGTGCACCGGCAAGGAGATCTGCATGGAGTGGCTGTACCACATCGGCGTGCCCGAGGATCAGATCGAGGATCTGGCGTCCAACAGCGCCAACACCGTACCCGTGATGATGCCCTATATCGATGCGTTCTTCATGCCCCGCGCCTACGGCGACCGGCCCAATGTGGTGCCCGACGGCAGCGTGAACTTCGCCTTCCTCGGTCAGTTTGCCGAGACGCCCCGCGACACCATCTTCACCACCGAGTATTCCATGCGGACCGGCATGGAGGCCGTCTACACCCTGCTGAACGTGGACCGCGGCGTGCCCGAGGTCTGGGGCAGCGTCTATGACGTCCGCGACCTGCTGAACGCCACCGTGAAGCTGCGGGACGGCAAGAAGGCCACCGACATGGAGCTGGGCCTGATGGAAAAGCTGGCCGTCAAGAAGCTGCTGGGCAAGATCGAAAACACCGATATCGAAAAGCTCCTGAAGGAATACCACGTCATCTGACAGCTCCCAGCATCACCCCCAAAAAAAGAAAGACCGGCTCTCGCCGGTCTTTCTTCTTTATTCTCATGCGTCGGCGGGGTAGGACCGCCGCGGGAGAAACTCAGTTCTCGCGCTTTTTAGCGGTCCACGCCATACCGGTCACGGACAGCACCGCCGTCACGGCGTAGATGCCGATACCCGCGTCAAACGTCTTGGGAGAACCCTTGGTGGTATCGGTAGTAGTGGTGGAGGGAGAATAATAGTAGTAGTTGTTGGACGGCTTCTGCTCCTCCGGTACGGTGTACTCGCCGGACGACACCTTTTTCCCGTTGACCGTCACATCACCCACACCATCGGCAACGGTGATCTTGACATTCGCGTTAATGCCGGTGATCTCGCCGCCCTTGGTTACAGTCACCTTCTTGCCACTGTTGGCCGCGGACGCGATCGCCGCGCTGCCCACCGCGATCATGGTCTTGTTCCCATCGACCACGGTAGCCTGCGGCGCATTGATAGTCTCACCCATCAACGCCGTCACCATGGCATCAGACACGAACGTACCTCCGGTAACAGTCAGTCTGTCCTTATTGTTGGGGCAGAACCGATATGTGTTTTCCTGTGCAAACACGCCATTAGAGATGGTCACCTTTGCACCAGCTTTGATGTCAATCACTTCGTTGGTATCCGTATTGAAAGTAAACTCACCGCCGTTGATGTTCACTGCGCTTGTACCGTCGGCGTGTATCTCACCGGCAAACTTACCGCCATTGATGGTCAATTTGCCATCACCGGCGCAACTCACATCCGTTTTGAAATCTCCATCATTGATGGTCGCGGTACCGGTCTGCACAGAAACGCCTCGTGCGAACGTACCGTTGTTGATGACCAGCGTACCACTGCTGTAGAAGTTTCCACCATTGCTGAACGTGCCACCGGCCACGGTCAAACTGCCCTTACTTTCAATACTGCCGCTGTAATTCCCGCTGTTTATCGTGACCGCTGCATAGGGATGAATCGTCAGACCAATGCTCATATCACCGTTGAGTACAGCCGTACTTTCAGAAATAGTCCGGCTCACGGTAGCCTTTATCTCGCCGCTGTTGGTATTCGGCGCGGACGCATCATTAGTATACTCACTGTAGCAAATAGCAGAGCAGTTCTCACCCTCAATCACGCCCGTATTGCTGCAATTCACAATCTTCAGTTCATGCCCTTTCGAGTTCACCGACACAATACCTGCGGTCATAATATTCTGTCCCGCATTTGTCGAATGGACCGAACCATTATTCACGCAGTTTTTGACGATACCACTGCCGCTGTCACTGACATTGAACACAACACCTCCGACAAATGGGCCGCTGATCTTCCCATTGTTCGTACAGCCGTTAATGGTAAAATTCGCCCCCTGGGCATATACCACAATACCGGCAGCCCCGTTTACTGTATTGCATTTAATCTCGCCATCGTTCGTACAGTCATCAATGACCACATTGGCGCCATCAATTTTAACGGTAATACCCGCTGCCTTGCTGGTACCTGTTACATTCGCTTTATTGATGCAGTTGATAACTTTGCTTGCACCGTCCAATCGTGCGACCACACCCGCAACATCAGACCCGTTGATAGTGCCGGCCACCGTCAGGTTCTTGATAGTCGCGTCCTTAACCGCGCCGAAGAAACCGGCGTAGCCGTCGAAAGCGGGATCGAGATCACTTTTGATGCCATTGATAGTCACCGTCTGGCCGTTGCCGTCAAAGGTACCGGCAAACTTGTTGTCGCTGCCCTTTTGTCCGATGGGCGTCCAGTTCGTCACATTGATGCTCGCGCCCAGCTTGAAATACTTGCCGCTGTACACCGTACCACTATTCACATCCATGGCCAGCTTATTCAGCCCCGTCTCAGTCGTGATCACATACGGGTCAGCCTTCGAACCGGAGCCTGTCCAGTCTCCCTCTGCCGCCCATGCGCTCGTACACAGGCTCAGCGCCATGACCAGCGCCAGAATGGTTGCCAACAATTTCTTCATGTCTCAAACCCCATTTGTTTTAGATTTCCGCAGGACGCATCGTTTTAAGATCGTTAAAACGCAAATGCAGAGGTACCTCTGCGGATAGTCAGATTATAGCACAGTCACACCGTTTGTCCAGCCTTTTTGTGGAAAATTTCCGTTTTTTTGCCATTTCCGGTAATGGAAATCGTGCAAAACACCCCCTGACGCCCAAAAGAGACGGCAGTGCCGTCTCTTTTTGCGTTCAGTTATACTCCCGCACCACGGCGGTGACCTTGCCCAGCAGCGTGGCCTCGCGGCCGTCGATGGGCCGGTAGTTCTCGTTCTCCGGCAGCAGCCACACCTCGCCGTTCCGGCGGCTCAGCCGCTTCACCGTGGCCTCGTCCCCCAGCAGCGCCACCACGATCTCGCCGTTGTGTGCCGTGGGCTGGCGGTGCACCACCACCAGGTCGTCCGGCAGGATGCCCGCGTTCAGCATGGACTCGCCCCGCACCCGCAGGGCAAAGTACTCCCCCTCGCGTCCGCCGGTGTCGAAGGTCAGATAGTCCTCAATGCACTCCTCCGCCAATATGGGGCTGCCCGCGGCCACGCTGCCCACCACGGGGATGCGGTCCGCCGCCGGCGCCGCCTCCTCCTGTACCGGCGCGCCGTCAGGCATTTCCCCCTGCATGGGCTGCGCCAGCGTCAGGGCCCGGCCCTTGCCGGCCCCCTTGGTCAGCACGCCCAGCTCCTCCATATGCTTCAGGTGGAAATGCACTGTGGACGGCGATTTCAGTCCCACCGCCTCGCCGATCTCCCGCACCGAGGGGGGATACCCCTGCTCCCGCAGTGCCTGGGCGATGTAGTCGTAGATCTTCTGCTGCATTCTGGTCATCTTCGCCATAGCCATGCCCCTTTCATGCGCCCCGTGTCGGCGCAGGTCCGTTTTTTGTATGTGCGCCGCGTCCGCTGTTCTTCCGGCTCTATTATATCACACCCTTTCGCGCATTGCAACATTTGTTCTATTTCTTTTTGCATTTTTTCTGAGGCCACAGCAAAGACGACCGTGAAGTAACACAAAAAGCAATGAAAGAAATCCCGTTTCAACGGGCATTTCACTCTTGACAAGGACCGGCGGTATATAGTATAATGATTTTCGCTGACACGGTGACATAGCCAAGTGGTAAGGCAAGGGTCTGCAAAACCCTCATTCCCCGGTTCAAATCCGGGTGTCACCTCCAGATGAAAACCTCGTAACCATGCCGGTTACGAGGTTTTTCTTGTGCCTGTTTTGGGATGAATACCCCTTAGTGTACCCCTTACAGATTTTTATACCCCTTCATGCAGGAAACGGGCAAAAGTAAGCGCTTCCGTTTGTTGGAAATGGCTGTTGGAGATCCGTACATAAAGAACAGCGCCGGGATTGCTCCCGGCGTTGTTCTTTACTCCTTACAATTGCCGTTCTGCGCTTGCAGGCATTTCTTTGGGATGAAGAGCTAAAGAGCGGAGCCGAGAAAGATAGCTGATTTTCTGCGGCTCAGAAAGCTTCCGAAATAAATCCAGCGCGGCGGCCATTTTTACCTGATTGTCCATTCCTTATCCTCCCTTAACTTGACTTGACGTAATTTGTAGACGGCTTTATGCGCCTTACTCCTCAACAAAAGGATGCTGTGCTTGCTCTAATAAAAGGCTTTCTACAAGATCGAGCATAGCGTCTTTTTGCTCTGGGGTGAGCATCATAAAAAGCGCTGCCGCCATTTTTACCTGATTGTCCTTGTCCATATTATACCTCTTTTCCTCCTTAAGCTGCGTGGATTTTAATGAGTTGTGGAACTAACTGCAGTATACTACTTATTAAGTAGATATGCAAGGTGACATTATTTACAAATATAGGATGGTATGTTTGTGCAAAACTACTTGTTAAATAGATAAATCTGTAGTAGAATAACTGAGAATAGGAGGTGTTCTTTATAGCTGAAAGAAAGTACACAGATGCGCAAAAGAGAAGTGCAAAGAAATGGGATGCGGCGAACCTTGACCGCGTGTCCATCGCTATGCCAAAAGGCAAAAAGGATATGATCAAGACCCACGCGGGCACTCGCAACGAGAGCATCAACGGTTTTATCAATCGGGCTATAGATGAAGCTATTGAGCGTGACAGTGACGCTCCTGCGGCCTCTGAGGGGCATTTGCAAAGCAACTAATTACAAGGAAAAAGAGGACTGCACGACTGTGTGCAGTCCTCTTTTTTGCTACTTAGATTTCAGCCAGATTCACGCCGATGCGCGTACCCTCCGCCTTGTTCAGACGGTACACGACCTTTCCCAGCACTTCCTTGTCCAGCACCAACACGGCTTCATTGCTGCCGCCGTAGCCGCTTTCCGCAAGCGCCTGTTTGAACGCCTGCACCATCGTAGCCAGCGGTGTCTCAATGTTCGTTCCGGACTTCTGATCGCCCAGCACTGCCATAAATTCCCGGTTCGGAGGGATGACCGCGCCCTGCGCCAGCCGAGGGATGTGTACCTCCGGTATTTGCGGTATGCCACGAAATTCAATGCCGATAAGGTCAAGTCCCTTTGCAAGCAAGCTGTTTTCCAGCAGGGAATTGAGCTTGCCAATGAGCCAGTTGATACCCTTGATGATGAGGTTTACAGCGCTTTCCAGGATCATCACAATGCCGTTCCAGATGCCCTTGAACACTTTTTTGATGCCTTCCCACGCCTTCGTCCAGTCACCTGTAAACACGCCGGTAATAAAGTCGATCAGCCCTCCGAGGATGTTTTCCTTGAAGTTTTGGCAGAATTCCTCCAGATTGCCTGTAAGGCCGAGAACAGCCACCACAACGGCGGCAATACCGGCAATGACAAGAGGGATCACACTTCCGGTCAGGAAGAAAAACCCAAGCCCGGTAGCTACAATGCCGGCAATCAAAAGCAGAGTGTTTTTGAGGTTTGCGCCGTTACTGATAATATCTTTAAATGCAGTCACTATCATAGCTGCGCCAGAAATAATCAATGCGATACCCGCGCCGACTTTTCCAAAGGCTGTATACAGGCCGAAGGCTGCCGCAGCGGCACCAGCAAGAATTTCTGTAAGGTTTCCCCAGTCGACACCGTTTTCCCACGCATCTTTTAGCCCGTCAAACAATAGAAACAGACCGCCGATGGCTATGGCAATGCCGGCAACCTTTGTTCCAATGTCTCCAAGCATGCCCGGCAATTTCTCAGAGATTTTCCAAAGAGCGAACCCGGCACCGATAAATGCCACGTCCTTTGCAATATTCTTCAGCCTGTCAGAAATAGAATCCATAAAGCTGAAATCCGGCGCGATGTCCGCAGAGCTGCCGCCGCTGCTTTCTCCGCTCAACTTGTTTATCTCGTCAAACGATGCGAGCTGCTTACTGGCGGATTTTGCCGCACTGCCCACGCCCTTGTAGGCGTTCTTTTGGTCATTTAGAGATTTCGCCGCATTAGCACTCTCTGCTGCCGTAGTGCCAAACAGCGCGGATACAACGTTTGCGATGACAGAGACTACCGCTGTAAGCACCTTTACGAGCGTGGTAAAGGCCGGGATGATGACCTGTACAAGCGGTTGAACCATCGTCAGCAGCGCGCCTTTCAGTTTGGCGATGGAAGCGCTTGCCGCAGAATTGGTAGATACCACATCGGACATCCAGTCACGCAGTTTGGAAAGCCCCTGTGTAATGACGGTGAATACCAACGCTCCCTGCACAACAGATTTGATGCGCTTACCAAATGCCTCTGCACTTTTGGCAGCCTTCTTGACAGCGGCATTCATTTTTTCTGCGTTACGCGAGGCTTCTCCTGTTTCTTCCGCCGCCTTTAAAACGGCTTGCGCAATGTTCCCCGCAGCCTCTTTTTCGACATCAAGGCGTACTTGGGCTTCGTTGATCTGCTCGGCATACCTCTTCGCTTTTGCATCCAGCCTGTCCCATTCTTTTGCCATCTTTTGTGCGGTGGCAGCATCGCCGGAATCGATCGCCATCTTGCTTCTTACCCTTGCCATAGCCTTAGCGTTTTGTGTCTCAAGCGCAAGTCGCTCTTTTACGCGAATATCCTCCTCCAGTTTACCGATGCTTGCCCGCAACCGGTCAATTTCTCTTTCAGCCTGCGAAACATCCGTATTGATCAGGATGCTTTTACCGTCCAAGCCCTTTCGGACGTCGTTCGCCTTCTTCGCGACATTGTCAAGTTTCTTTATTGCTTTTTTGTCGTCGGCATCCACCCGGATAACGACGGAGCCGTCAGCGTTTGCCATAGAAACACCTCACTTTCAGCGGCGTTTGGCCGCATATCTCTTCATGATCCGCCTGCACTCAGTAGTAGGCGGAACAGACAGTGTGTGGATAATGCCCTCCAGAAGATTGAACCACAGCGGGCAGCCGCCGGACAACGCAAAAATGGGATCAGCCCCGAACACCGCTTCACACACAGGGGCATTAAAGAGTGTGTCAATTTGCTGCCGCATAGATCTTTCTGTGCTTTTAGATAGGTCATAGTAATCCGCAGAAGCGATGCCCTTAGCACGGATCAGGCGGCGCTGCTTCTTGTCCACCGCGGACAGGGTATCAAAAACCCTGCCCGCAAACTCCGCGCTGTCTGGATCAATGGATACAACGATTTTCTCGTTGATGTCAAATGTCTTCATAGCTGTGCCCTCAATAGTCGATAAACACGCTCTCTGCCGTGCCGTTGCCGGAGAGCCACAGTGCAGCGTGCAGGCTGTTCGGATCACGGGCTGCGCTGCTTGCATCCCGGCAGAACCGGTCAAAGGCGTCTTTGCGGGCCTGTGCGCCGATGGGACGATCTGCCGTCAAGTTCCAGTCGCGGTGCTTCTCGCTGTACTCCGCAAGGAGCTGCAGCATGGTTGCATTGTCGCGGTGCTTGTCACAAAGCGCCTGAAACTGCGCCGGATCAAAGTGGAAATCGGCTTGCAGTAGCTTCAAATCGCCCTCGTCGATCTTAGTGCCGTCGGCAATGTTCCACTTGTCAACGGCGGCATGGTGCGCGAGGCGGTCGCGCTCGATCCGGGTATTGACCGTACCCAGGGCATAGGCGCGGGCGCGGACGAGTTCAGCGAACTTCGCCTCGGCATCTGCCGGGGCGATCTTGCCGGCCTTTCTCTCTGCGGCCAGTTCCTTCTCTGCTGTCGAGATTTCTTCAAGAGTTTTTACGCACAGTTCAACGCTTTCGCGTACAGATTTTCCGAAATTCATAGTTTCTCCTTTCAAACGTCAATGATTATTGTTGTTTCGCAGGCGGCGCAGAATTGCTGCGCCTCGCCCAGCGTGTTACAGAGCCGTGCTGGTTTGCCATCGCCGCGGGATGCTATAAATCCATCTTCTGTGGGTAGGATAACGGCCACACCGGGGCGCTGTAAGGTCAGCTCCTCCAGCTTCTCCAGTCTCCCGCGAATAGTTCTGATGCTCATTTAATCTTCACCTCTTGCACGTTCGAGATTTTCAATGCGCGTCAGAATATCGTTGACCTCTGTCAGTTTGAGGGTGCTTTCAATGACGATCCGCGCAGCGTTTGTTTTTGCCGCCGGAGGTGCCTCCGCATCCTGCATGACCTCCTCCAGTGTTTCAAGCGCCGGGCACAAGAGCCGCTGTGCCTTGCGCGTTGCGTTTTCTGTCAATTCTTGGAAAGCGGCGCGGTACGCTTCACAGAATTCATCGTTCTGGAAATAGACGCGCAGCGTCCGCGATGTGAGGCCGCATTTCCGGGCAGCATCTTCACGGGATGGACTGGACAGCAGCGCTGCTATTGCCTTCTGTTGGTTTTGCGTCAATGCCATTGGTGGAAACCTCCTTTCTCGGAAAATTATGGATTTTTGCGGAATAAAGCATCATAAAGTCCGAAAGGCGCATTGTCACGCACCACGGTTCACGGCTCCGGCGGTGGAATATAACGGGCATACCGTCACTAAATCGCTTCCTGTCCGTCTCTGCTTGCTGCATCCACTCCGAAAGCCTGACTTGCTCGCAGCGCTTCACCTCGATATGGACACCGGGCAAGCCCACAAGGTCAGGCACTTCGCCAAAGGACATAGACCCGCCGCGTTCCACGGTGTAACCATACTCTCGGAGAATGGCGGCAAGTTCTCTTTCACCGTCTGCGCCTTTACGCTGTGATCTCTTCCCCATCAGTAAAGTTCCTCGTAAAACTTCATTTCGCGGATTCGACCGGCGAAAAGGTGGTTGATTCGATAGTTGCAGTTTCTGAACTCAGTCTTGAAATATCGGTCAATCATGGCCGGATATTCGTCCGCGTCAACGTCTGCGATACTGCCGCCCTTTTCTTCGCAGGAAATGAATGGCATCTTCTGACATATCCTCACGATCTGGTTCGCCTTAATCGGCGGATGCGGGTATCCCATGACCTGCTCATACTTCGAAAAGAAGTATTTGAACACCGACATGCTCTCTTCAAAGGAATACGGAGTTTCCGGATAAACGCTTGCGGCTATGTCCTCGAACTTCTCAAAATCAAAAAGCAAAGATTATCGTCTCCTTCCGAAAGGGAGAGGGTGGCATGGTGCGCGAAAGCGCGCCATACCCTCCTACCCTCTTACAAGTCTATATCAATTCTGGTTCTGTTTCTGGTTCTGTTTCTGGTTCTGTTTCTGGTTCTGTTTCTGTTTCTTCTTCTGTGTCGAGCGTTATCGGTCGATATCGACCGATTTGTTTCTCTTGGCGTTTACGCGCTGTTCATATCGCTGCCATGCCTCTTCCATGTCAGGGAAGAAAGCAGAAAAGGCGATTTTCTCCAACGGCTGCAACGTGTCGGGGATCTCACAGGTTTCCAGATACTCCCAACAAGCAAGAAGGACATTGACCGCAGTTTCCGGCGGGAGCTGCTTTATAAGCTGCCGCCGTTCAATTTTCAATTTGAACCACGATGGATGTTTCTCTTTAATTTCAGGCATTCCAACCCTCCAAATGCTCCTGGCCAGACAACCGGGCCAACGTATCCTCCGCAATACGGGACACTGCGGCAATTTCCCTGGAACGCCGGGACATCGAACGGATAAACCGGCGCACGTCGCTTTCGTTTTCCGGAAGGAAATAGCCATGTTGGCAATCAGACAAAATCAGTACTCCGGCCTTGCGTTCTTGCTGGATGCGGCGGCGAAGGGTGCGTTCATCTTCGCCGGTGAGCTGCACCAGCTCCCGCAGTGTCAGCGCGTTTTCCGCACCCACATGAAGGAAATCAGAAATCAGTGGATTTCCTTTGCAGCGTGTGATAGAATTTGATACGGGAAATGCGGTCGGCAAACCTTTTCCCGCTGCCCTTGTCGGTGCTGAAACACCGGCAGGGGCTTTCTCGTTTTTATGCACCCTCGCTCACCCCCGCCTGCTGATTTAACCAGTGCTTGAATGCCTCCGCCGGAATGCGCGTACACCCGCCAATGTGGGCCACGGGAAACCCCGGTAATCTCATCCAGCGATAAATCGTGGGACGGGATACTTCTGCCACCTTTGCTGCCGTTGTGGGACTGTATGCCAAGCTGTTTGTCGCATTCATCGCGTCACCTCTCCCTCCAGTCTAGAAAGTGCCTCAAGAAAAAGACGCTCTTTGCTATCAGGCAGAGGAACTCTCAACCACCGCGTGAGTGTTGGTTCACTGACACCAATAGAGAGCGCGATTTTCCACAAGGGTATGCCCGCCTCCTTTGCTCTCCGCCGCAAACTTGAATTTTCCATTTGTATCCCTCCTTGACTTTACGATTTAAATCTGCTATCATCTTACTGATGATGATTTTATTCTACACTTTCGGATGCGCACGCGCAAGTAGATGACGGTAAAATTTAACCACATCGTTTTTGACACAGCGGATTAAATTCAACTTTTCGAGAGGCGAGTTATGACAAAAGAAGAACAGTCTGTGAAAATGGGGAAGCGTTTGAAGTCCTTGCGGGAAAATACTCTGCTGGATGGAAAGAAAATGTCTCATGTTGAACTAAAAAAGAAGTTAAAAGAAAAGTACGGGGTGGAAATCAGCAGAGACAGCCTGATGAACTATGAAGTAAGCGATGTAAACCATTCCAAGTTCGGAACAAATCTAAAAATGAGTGCAGAATATCTAAATTGTCTTGCATCCTTCTACGGCGTTTCAACCGATTATCTGCTTTGTAGGTCTGATGCCAAAACTGTAGATGAAGATGTGCAAGTTGCTTGTAAAACGACAGGCTTATCCGCGGAGGCCATTGCCGCACTTAAATTTGACAGCGGCAAAAAGAAAGAGCGCGACATTTTTGGGGTTGAAGATTTTTTGATAAAAAACTTATACATTTCATGTTGGGCGCGCTATATCCGAGATAGTGTAAGGAATATGGCGCAACTAAGAATTGTGCAATCCAAGTTAGATGCAAGTATCGTATCTGACAAAACGGACTTTTATCGTTGGCGGGCAATGCGCGAATTTGAACGCGCTCTTAATGAAGCTATTAGGGAGTTTTCTTCGTTTTATACGAACGACTTTAGAATTGCAGACACAAAAGCGTACCTTTCGGCGCGTGAAGATGAGTTCAATGCCTATCTTAAACGCATTGCCGAATTGAAAGCGAAGATAAGATGATTTGGTTGCAGCAAAAACCGCCCCCGGTGCTGCGAACACCGAGGGCGGCTATAAGGGCAGTAAACTTGCGGAGCCTACTGCCCTTCCATATTAACACAATATAGGAGGGAAAATCAATGCCAAGAAAATCAAATACCCGCGCCGCACAAGGAGCTGGAAGCATCCGCCAACGTCCAGATGGAAAATGGGAAGCCCGCTTTATTGCCGGGCATGATCCCGGCACCGGTAAACCAATCCGCAAATCCGTCTACGCAAAGACGCAAAAGGAAGCCCGCCAGAAGCTGGCACAGGCGGTCGCCGCTGTGGATAACAAGGCATACCGTGAGCCATGCAAGATGACGTTGGGGGAGTGGCTGGATATTTGGGCGGATACCTATCTGGAGGGGGTCAAACCGCGCACGCTCAAAATCTATCAAGACGACATCCGCCTACATATCAAGCCGTATCTGGCCGCTGTGAAGCTGGAGGAGCTTGATACACACATCGTGCAGAAATATTTTAACAAGCTGCTGACCAGCGGCAAGAAGATTCCCAAGCGCGACGAACAGGGGAAGATCGTCAAGAAAGACGGGAAAACGGTTTACACCACCGCGCCGCTTTCGCCCAAAACGGTGAAAAATGTTCACGGTGTTTTACACGGAGCATTGCGGCAGGCGGTGATAAACCGCTATATCCCGTTGAATCCGGCGGATGGCGATTTCTGCAAGCTCCCGAAGAGCCAGAAGCAGGAGATCAAGCCTTTGGATGAAACGCAGATCGCTGCCTTTCTGAATGCGATCAAGGGCAACAGCTATGAAAACATCTTTGTCGTGACGCTGTTCACCGGTCTGCGTCAGGGTGAGGTGCTGTGCCTGACATGGGACTGCGTAAACTTCGATACCGGTGTGCTGACCATCAACAAGCAGATGCAGCTCCACCAGGAGAAGGGCATGACCCCGTACCAGTTGGTTCCCACCAAAAACGGCAAGACCCGCACCATCACCGCCGCCCCCTTCGTGATGGAGCATCTAAAACGTCAAAAGGTGTGGCAGACAGAACAGCGACACCTTGCTGGCTCGCTGTGGCAGCATAGCAGCCTTGTCTTTACAGATGCACAGGGAAACCACCTGACGAAACCGACGCTGTACAGAGCATTCAAACGTGCCGCAGCATCCATTGGCAGGCCGGACGCCCGCTTTCATGATCTGCGCCACTCTTACGCAGTTGCCGCACTCCGTTCTGGCGATGACATCAAGACGGTGCAAGGAAACCTCGGTCATGCCACCGCAGCTTTTACACTGGATGTCTACGGCCATGTTACCGACCAAATGAAGCAGGCCAGCGCCGACCGCATGGAGGCGTTTATCAAGAGCGTGTCGGGGGAATAAACATTATTTCAGTTCTGTTGCCCTCAAAGGTGCAACAAGCTGCCAAATGGGTACATATTTTGCCGGATATCCTTTCGTACTTGCCCAATAACTATCATTTTGTTGACAATTTGCACAGAAAAAAATCTTAACATTGTTAGAAATGACACTACCCATTTTGAGTACTTTCGGATATACTAAGGATGACAGGAGACATGAGCTTCTGCCTGAACGTTGAAGCGGTTGGCGTTCCGATTGCGTTGGGCCGTGGAGTTCTCGGAGGGGTTTTGCAACAACCTCAAGTCGGATAGGCTGAAAGGCCGAAAGAAAATGCAACGAAGGAGCCCTGCCAAAACAGCAGGGCTCCTTTTGTTTACATCGATCAAACGAAAGAGAGCATAAGGGATGGATGATATACAGTCTGCGGCCCTTGCGATAGAGCAGCTGAAGAATTGCGTATACGAGATAACTTTAGGACGTAAAGGAAAACTGACCAGGATCATACTTGCGTTTACCGAAGATGACCTTCATCATTTGGCGGGCCTGCACAAGCTTGTCGATATTGAACAGATCCGTAGTGGTAAGCGTTCACGCATCTACGAAAGCATTTTGTCCGGAACAATTACAGGAGATTTTCTGAAAAAGAGTGCCAGATATCACGAGATAGAAGCAAGAATCCAAGCCCTTGTGTATCTCGAAGATATGCTTGATGGTGACCAACTGTACTTTAAGTATGATCCGCGGAAAAAGGCATTTTCACGAATCGAAGCGGACTATCTGGTCTCTGGCAAGGCAAATAACACGCCGGTATATTTGTTTCTTGGCAGCAGGAGCGATGATACATATTACTGCCGGTCTTTTTTTCCGCAGGAAAGAGTGGACTACGCAGAGGGACTTCCCAAATATACGCTGCTGCGGAAGGTCAAAATCAATCAGGCAGACGGTACACGGATAGTCCAGTTTGACCGCCTCTCAGAATAGATATTTCTCTTTTTCGTACCCCTTACCGTACCCCTTACAGCTTTTACAACATGATACAGCATTTACAGCCCAAACCAGCAAACCGTTGGAAATACAGGCTTTTTGCAACAGCATGATACACCATGTTACAGCCCCTTTCCAATTCAAATCCGGGTGTCACCTCCAACCAAAACTCCCGAAACGCCTGTGTTTCGGGAGTTTTTTCATGCCTGAAAGCAGGTTTTAGCCTTATGCGGAGCGCCCTGCCCGTTGAAACCGTTGAAAAAGGAGGGGGACGGAAGCTTCCGTCCCCCTCCTGCGGTATTGGTTCTATTCTATGCAGGCATCTCGCCCGTCCGTGTCGTTTAGCCCAGCTTTGCCCACGTCAGGGGGCCGACGATGCCGTCCACACCCAGACCGTTGGCCTTCTGGAACGCCAGCACAGCGGCCTTTGTCTTGCTTCCGAAGATGCCGTCCACGCTGCCGCAGTCAAATCTTCACGCTTCAGAATTGGCGCGACGGTCTTGACACCGTCGCGCTTACGCTGCCGTATGCGGACACCGGCAAGCACGCCTATACGCCGGACTGGTCGAAGCTTCCCAGCGGGCAGACTTGAAACTACAGTAGCTCGCCCAATGTCAGTGAAGGCTCGAACGCAAAGCTTACTACATTCTGCTGGCAGAAAGACGCTGGTGGACGTGGAACTGCCGCCCTACGCGGTAACGGCGCTGATAAGCTACACCGGCACCGCGGCGCTGCTGCGCCGCCGCAAGCGTGAGGCCTGACGCGGCACCGCAGAAAACAGGAAACACCACCCAATGGGTGGTGTTTCTTTTCGGCGGAACAAGCAGGCACCCCCGGTAGTCCGGGGGTGCTTTTTATTGCTTTCGCGCGGTGATATAGTCGTCGCCGGGGCGCCAATAGGGACAGGCTCGGGTATCGGCGGCCAGGAAACGGGCCAGCTCGTCCTCGTCCAGATCCATGTCACAGATATAATCGTCATAGTCCTCGTCATAGACGTACCACACGCAGGTCTCACACTTGTCCATCATACGTCCTCCACCAGCCGGTGGCTGTCGAATTTGCAGAAGCGGTAGTAGATGAGCGTGGCCACGCTGCACACGAACCAGCCGGCGGGGTAGCTCATGGCGATGGGGATGATCTCGTTGGAGACATAGTTGGCCACGATGTAGAGGTATATCTGGCGGAAGACCACGAAGGAGCCCAGCATGATCCACATGGGCACCTGGCTGTTGCCCGCGCCGCGGAGGGCGGCGGAGTAGATCTGGTTGATGCAGAAGAAGAAATAGAAGGGTGACAGCAGCCGCAGCAGCAACGCGCCATAGGACACCACCTCGGCCTTGCTGTTGAAGAACGCCGTCAGGTCCGGGGCCAACAGCAGCACCGGCACCAGCAGCACCGCCGTCACCGCGAAGGACAGGTACAGCGCCGTGCGGACGCCCTTCTTGGCCCGGGCCGTGTCGCCCACGCCCAGGTTCTGGCCCACGAAGGTGGTGCCGGCCATGGCGATGGACTGGACCGGCAGGATCACCAGCTGGTCCACCTTGGTATAGGCCGTCCAGCCGGACATACAATCCGGGCCGAAATAGTTGATATAGCCCTGGACGAACACGTTGGAGAAGGCGGTGATGGCCATTTGCAGGGCGGCGGGTATACCCACGGACACGATCTGACGGAGGACGGACCAGGTCATACGCAGGGCGCGGAGCTCCACGCGGATACAGCCGGCGGCGCGCATGAGTACCCAGATGGTCAGCGCGGCGGACACCGCCTGAGCGATGATGGTGGCGTAGGCCACGCCCTCCACGCCCATGCCGAATTTCAGCACGAAGAGCAGGTCCAATCCCGTGTTCAGCACGGCGGACACCAGCAGGAAATAGAAGGGGCGGCGGGAATCGCCCACGGCGCGGAGGATGCCGGAGCCCATGTTGTAGAGCAGCAGTCCCATGACGCCGGCGAAGTAGATGGTCAGGTAGGTGGTCTGCTCCGGTGCCACCTCGGCGGGGGTCTTCATCAGGCGGAGCATCAGGGGCGTCATGGCGATGCCGGCGGCGGTGAAGACCGCGCCCATCAGCAGCGTCAGCACCAGGGAGGTGTGGACCGCCTGGCGGACCTTATCCTCGCGGCCGGCACCGTAATACTGGCTGATGACCACGCCGGCACCGCTGGACAATCCCAGGAAAAAGCCGATAAGCGTGTTGATAATAGGGGTGACGGTGCCCACGGCGGAAAAGGCCTCGTTGCTGACGTAGTTGCCCACCACCCAGGTATCCACCATGTTGTAGAGCTGCTGAAAAAGATTGCCCACCATCAGCGGCAGGGCAAAGTTGATCAGATGCTTTGTGATGCTGCCCTTGGTCATGTCCACGTCATAACGGGCGGCGCGGTGGTGGGTGTGGAAGTGCAGATGCAGATGGCTGGAATGGCGCATGGAGGCTCTCCTTGTAACATACTTCTTTACAGGAATTTTACCATAATACCAGCCGGGGCGCAACAGGGAGAATGCCGGTTTTTCGGCGCGGACAGTGCCGCAGAATGGGCGGGAATGGACGGAGGAAGTGCGTTATTCCGGGAATTCCGTCCGGTCCGCCGGACGCATGATGGATACCTCATAGGCGGTACGGTCGGTGGTGACGCCGTTCTCCGTTTTGGAGTAGACACGGCTCTGGACCCGACCCTCGGCGGTGAGCCGGGCACCGGTGTGCAGCAGGGACACCTGCTGGGCCACGGCGCCCCAGGCGATGCAGGGCAGATAGTCGGCGCGGCCGTAGCGACGGTTCACCGCCAGGATCATGTCGCATATCTCGCGGCCAAGGGGCGTACGGCGGAGGGCGGGCTGCTTGCACAGCACGCCGCTGAGGAAAATGCGGTTCAGCGGTTCGCCGGCGTCATGGGTCAGCGTCTGGGCGAAGGTGGAGATGACCAGGCGGCTGCCCTGGCCGCTTTTGTTATTGAAGGAACGCAGCTGGCCGGTGATATGTACGCCGTCGCCGGGGGACACCGGCGTCAGCAGCAGAAGCGGCCGGGGGACGATGACGGGCAGCTTGTCCGCCTGACCGGACAGGCGCAGGACGGACAGGGTAAAGCGGTAGAACGCACAGCCGTGGTTCACATGGGACAGCAACGGCGCGTCCTCGGCCACGCCCCGCAGCTCCACGCGGTTGTAATTCAGCTCCATAGTACACCTCGTTTGTTGAGATGTCACAGCCTATGTGGGGCGGGGCTGGAATATGCCCCCTTTTCAAAGCGTTCAAAGTATGGCATAATACAGCAAAAGGAGTGATGACCATGCGTTATAAGGGAAAGGTATACCGACCGCCCAGCGAGGCGTACAGCCTGATCGTGCAGGTGACCTACGGGTGCAGCCACAACAGGTGCGCCTTCTGTGATATGTACGACGACAAGCACTTTGCCATGCGGCCCATGGATGAGATACGGGAGGACTTTGAGCTGGCACGGCGGGTATACCGCCGGGTGGAGCGTGTCTTTCTGGCGGATGGGGACGCACTGATGCGGAGGACCGGCGACCTGGTGGAGATATTGGGGCTGGTCTATGGGCTGTTTCCGGAGTGCCAGCGGGTAACATGCTACGCCTCCCCCACCAGCCTACAGATCAAATCCGAGGACGATCTGCGCCTGCTGCGGAGCAAGGGCCTGCAGATGGTGTATATGGGGCTGGAGTCCGGGTGCGACGCGGTGCTGGAGAAGATGCAGAAGGGCCACACGGCGGCGGAGATCGTGGCGGCGGGGCAGAAGGCCCGGCGGTGCGGGCTGGCGCTGTCGGTGACGGCCATCTCCGGGCTGGGCAGCGTGGCACACTGGCGGGAGCACGCCGTGGACACGGCCAGAGCCGTCAGCGAAATGAAGCCGGACTATCTGGGGCTGCTGACGCTGATGGTGGAGCCGGGAACGCCGCTGGAGGCCTGGGTGCGGGAGGGCAGCTTTACGCTGCTCAGCCCCCTGGAGGTACTGAAGGAAACAGAGCTGTTTTTACAGCACGTGGACAGCGAAGGAACCGTGTTCCGCGCCAACCATGCCAGCAACTATCTGACGCTGAAGGGCACACTGAACGGCGACCGGAAGGCGCTGCTGGCGCAGATCGCCGCAGCGCTGGACGGTCGCCGGGATCTGAAGCCGGAGTTTTTGCGGGCGCTGTAATGCACGCGTTCAAAAAGGGCTTCCCGCCGGGAGGCCCTTTTGCTGTCCAACCAACCCCGCGCTCTGCGGAAAAGGGCGGACTTGACAGGGTGGGTGGTTTTGTATATAATAGGCAGGATTTATATCAAAAGGAGGATACAGGGCGATATGGATACCGACAGCGGCGACCATCCCGGGAACTTGCCGGGCTGCCATCTGTTTTTTGCGGCATATCTGCGCCGCCTGACGCGGGGCAGACGTGCTTTTTTGCGCCTTTAGACCGGCGCGGATCACAGAAACAGATGACAGAAAAAGGAGCTATTGATCGTGTCAACGACTACATATATCATTATTATGGCGGTATGCCTGCTGCTGTCCGCCTATTTCTCGGCCACGGAGACGGCGTTCTCCTCGGCCAATGTCACGCGGCTGAAAATGCTGGCGGAAAAAGGCAACAGCCGTGCCGCGCTGGCGTGCCGGCTGCTGGAGCGCTATGACAAGCTGCTGTCCACCATTCTCATCGGCAACAACATCGTGAACATTGCCATGGCATCCCTGGCCACGGCACTGTTCGTCAAAAGCTTCGGCGATGCCGGCGCTACGCTGTCCACCATCGTGGTAACGGTGGTGGTGCTGATCTTCGGCGAGATCTCCCCCAAGAGCATCGCCAAGGACTGCGCCGAGAACTGGGCCATGACAGCCGCACCGTTTCTGCGGTGCTTGATCTGGCTGCTGATGCCGCTGAACGCGCTGTTTTCCCTGTGGAAAAAGCTGCTGGCCAGGGTGTTCCATCTGGATGGGGACAACAAAATGTCCCCGGAGGAGCTGCTGATGCTGGTGAACGAGGTGCAGCAGGAGGGCAGCATCGACAAGGACGAGGGCGACCTGCTGAAGAACGCCATCGGCTTTTCCGAGCAGGAGGCGCAGGACATCCTCATCCATCGGGTGGACCTGGCGGCACTGCCGGTGGACGCCACCAAGGAAGAGGTGGCGGACCTGTTCACCCAGACGAAGTATTCCCGGCTGCTGATCTATCGGGAGGACATCGACCATATTATCGGCACCATACACCAGAAGGACTTTTATGTGGGCTGCGGCGTGACGGACAAGCCGCTGGAAGAGATACTCTCCCCGGTCATGTTCGTGCTGGAAAACGAGCCCATCAGTCTGCTGCTGAAAAAATTGCAGCTGGCCAAGACCCAGGTGGCCGTGGTGGTGGACGAGTACGGCGGCACCTGCGGCATCGTGACCATGGAGGACATTCTGGAGGAGCTGGTGGGCGAGATCTGGGACGAGCACGACGAGGAGGAGGTCTTTATCCACAAGGTGGACAAGGGCACCTATCTGGTGGACGCGGCCATGGACTTTGACGATTTTGCCGAGTTCTTCCATCTGAACGAGGAGACGGAGATGACGTCCGTCAGCGGCTGGGTAATGGAGCAGTGCGACCGGGTTCCTGAGGTAGGCGACCGGTTCAGCTGCCAGGATCTGGACGTGCTGGTGACGCGGGTGGACAATCACCGCACTTGCGAGATCAAGGTGGTCCGGCGGGAAGCGTCCGGCGGCGAGATCACCGACGAGACATAAGCAGAAGCACCCGGAGGCATAAGCCTCCGGGTGCTTATTTTTTCCTGTGAGGAACCTCCCCTAAGGTGAGTCCAATATTACCATACCACCATCCGCCCGCCAATGCAAGAAGAACTTTTGCTTCTGCAACAATTTCTCCCTAATTCTATATATTATATGATAATTCCGATAAAATATCTGCGTTTTGCACCGTTGACAGCGGAGGTATGGGGGTGTACCATCGGAGCATATTTTTTACAGGGGAGATGGCGGGATGAAGTATATTTTTGTGACCGGCGGCGTGGTGTCCGGGCTAGGAAAGGGCATCTGCGCGGCATCGCTGGGCCGGCTGCTGAAGCAGTGCGGTCTGCGGGTGCGAAACCAGAAGTTCGATCCGTACCTGAATGTAGACCCGGGGACCATGAGCCCTTACCAGCACGGCGAGGTGTTCGTCACCGACGACGGCGCGGAGACGGATCTGGACCTGGGACACTATGAGCGCTTCGTGGATGAGGCGCTGACCGGCGACAGCTCCGTTTCCTCCGGAAAGATCTTCTGGTCGGTGCTGAACCGGGAACGGCAGGGCGGCTATCTGGGCGGCACGGTGCAGATCATCCCCCATGTGACCGACGAGATCAAGCGGCGGTTGTACGCCATGGATGACGGACAGACGGACGTGGTCATCGCGGAGATCGGCGGCACGGTTGGTGACATCGAGAGCCAGCCGTATCTGGAGGCCATCCGTCAGGTGGCGGCGGAGCAGGGACGGGAAAACGTGCTGTATATCCACGTGCCGCTGGTGGTCTCCATCCCCGGCAGCGGCGAGCTGAAGAGCAAGCCCACACAGCACTCCGTGAAGGAGCTGCTGAGCGTGGGAATCCAGCCGGATATCCTGGTGTGCCGCACCGACAGCCCGCTGCCGGAGGACATGCGGAAGAAGATCGCACTGTTCTGCAATGTCAGTGAGGACTGCGTCATCCCCAACCTGACGGCGTCCACCCTGTATGAGGTGCCCCTGCTGCTAGAGCGGGAGGGGCTGTGCCGGGTGGTGTGCCGCAAGCTGGGACTGGGCGCCGGCGAGCCGGATATGCGGCACTGGCAAGAGCTGGTGACGCAGATACACGCGGCGGAGCAGCGTCATGTGACCATCGCGCTGGTGGGCAAATACACGGAGCTGCACGACGCCTATCTCAGCGTAGCGGAGTCGCTGTTCCACGCGGGGACCGCCTGCGGCGCACATGTGGACATCCAGTGGGTGGACTCACAGCACCTGACAGCGGAAAACCTCACGGAAACGCTCTGCGGGTGCAGCGGCATATTGGTGCCCGGCGGCTTCGGTGACCGGGGCATTGAGGGGATGATCCTGGCGGCACAGTACGCGCGGGAGAAGGGTATCCCCTATCTGGGCATCTGCCTGGGGATGCAGATCGCGGTCATCGAATTTGCGCGGCACGCAGCCGGGTGGGCGGATGCCCACAGCGCAGAGTTCAGCGCCGTGACGGCACATCCGGTCATCGACCTGATGCCGGACCAGGTGGGCGTGACCGCCAAGGGCGGCACCATGCGGCTGGGCAAGTATCCCTGCGTGCTGGCGGAGGGAACAAAGGCCCGGGAGGCCTATGGCCAGCGGGAGATATGGGAACGCCACCGTCACCGGTATGAGTGCAGCAACGTTTTCCGGCCGGAGCTGGAGGCCGTGGGCCTGCGGGTGGCGGGTACGTCGCCGGATGGCCGTCTGGTGGAGATGGTGGAGATACCGGACCATCCGTGGTTCGTGGGCTGCCAGTTCCACCCGGAGTTCAAGAGCCGGCCGGACCGGCCCCACCCCCTGCTCCGCGGCTTTGTGGCCGCAGCGCTGGCACAGCAATAAGGAGGCACAAAAAGGCCCGCCCCTGCGGGGCGGGCCTTTGCGCTCAGCGCATCAGGGCTGCATGGCCGCGGCGGTAGCCGGGTCGAGATAATACGCCCCGTCGCCGCCCCGGTAGTAGATATTCTGGATAAACCCGTGGAGGTCATACTCCACCTTGGTGTTGGGCTCCGCCGCTATGGTGTACATCTCCTCCGGGAAGATGTCCTCCCGGCTGTTGATCTCCTCCTCGGTCAGGTCGCCGCCGCTTTCCACAGTGCGGTTCAGGTGGGCGTCGTAGTACACCACGGAGTAGTCCTGCATCCACATGGGGATATAGACCACCTTCGTGCCGGTCTGCCCGTCCTCCTGCGTCTGGGAAATGCCCTCCACCGGCGGCACGTCGCCTTCATCGGCGGGCAGCGTCTGTGCGCCGCAGGCGCTCAGCGTCAGCAGCGCCAGCAGGCACGCGATAACGGTGATTTTTTTCATGGTCTTAGCTCCTTTCGCTCTCATACATGCTCTCTGCCGTGGACACCAGCTCCTGCCGGGACTGACCGCCGATCAGCAGGAACAGGCAGTTGGCTCGCTCGTCCACCCACACCAGCGCCGCAGCGCCCTCCGGGATGGACACCTGATGGAAATGCACGGGGTCGCTTCCCCGATAGAACCACAGGCCGCAGCCGTGCTGCACCTGCGGAGAGGCGCCCTTTGCGGGTAATATGCGGTATAGCCGGGCGGACAGGCCATGTACGGTCACATTCTCCGTCTCGTAGTCCTCCGGCTCACCCGCCCCGCCCGTGGGACGCTGCCCCGTCTCCGTGGAGGAGAGGCCGCCGGTGCTGTTGCTTCGCAGCTCCACGCTGATGGGCTCGTCGCCGGTCATGGGCACGGCCTCAAACAGCAGATCGCCCTGTGAGGACGTCCAGCGCATGACCCGGATGCCGTTCTCCCTGCCAGTAAAGTCGCCCGACAGGACATAGCCCAGCGGGGCGGTGGGGGTGTAGTCCTGCACCGTGCCCCCGGCGTCCGCCGGGGTGATGCGGTAGGCTGTCACCAGCTCCGTTATCTGCACGAACCAGCGGCTCACCGCCGCCCGCGCCACTGGACTGGCCGCCAGTATTACCCCGCAGGACAGGCACACCGTCACCAGCGCGGCCGCTGTTCTCTGCCACATTCTCCGGCGGCTCTGCCGCCGCGCGCCCTGTTGTACCACCGGCTCCATCCGCCGGGTGAACTCCGGCGAAGGCGGGGCGCCGGTCTCCGGCAGCTCAGATGCCAGCAGTGCCGCCATCCGCTGCGCGCCCTGCCGCAGCGCACGTTCGTATGTGATATCTGTCATACAGTCAATCCTTCCTTTTCCAGCTCCTGCCGCAGCGCGGCCTTAGCCCGCTGCAGAAGCTTCTGGGCCGCGGCAAAGGACAGCTCCAGCAGGGACGCCGTCTCACGGGTGCTGTAGCCGCAGCCGTAGCGCAGCAGCAGCGCCTCGCGGCAGCGGGGCGGCAAGCGCCCCATAGCGTCGGCCACCGGGTCGCCGCAAGGCGGTGGCGTGACCAGAACGGTGTTCTCGTCAAAGGGCACGCCGTCACGGCGGGCCTGCTGCCGCAGGATGTCGATGCATTTGCGCTCCACGGTCACCACCAGATAGGCCTCCAGCTGCGTCTCCGGCAGCTTCGCCAGCCGGGAAAAGCGCTCCGCCAGTGCCAGGAACGATTGCTGCACCGCGTCCTCGGCGTCCGCCTGAGCGGACAGCCTCCGCCGCGCCAACGCCAGCATCCGCCCGCAGCAGGCGCGGTATACGTCCTCAAAGAGCCGCCGCTCCTCCGCGCTCTCCAGCGCCGTCATGCACACCGTCAAACGCCCACCTCCCCGCAGCTTGTTGCATTCATCATAACACAGGCGGCCGCCCTGTGTCATCACTATATAAACGCCGCAGCGGAGCAAATGCGGACAGGAAAACCGAAAATTTTTTCAAAAAACGTGTTTCCCTATGGAAAAAGGACGCCGGGGCGTCCTTTTCGGGTAAGACTGTTCATACATATACAGAAGGCGATGCCGGCTACACCATGACGAACATATTATAATGCTTCATCAGGCGGATATCCTCCTTGGATATCTTCAGCTCCTGGACCAGCGCCTTGTCGATGGAAAGCGGTGTTTTGCTGAGAAGGCGCTTGGCGGCGGAGGGCATCAGCGGGCGGCAGGAGATGCCATAGGTCAGCACCCACTTCCGGTCGTCATCCATGTAGGGCTGGGGAATGCCGATCTGGTATTTGTCCATGGGCATATCGTCATTCTGGAACAGCATGGCGCTGAACGCCTCGTAGTGGGTCAGGGTGCCGTGGTAGGTGCTCTCACAGACCCGGTAGTGGGCCAGGTCCTTGATGTTCATGTACATAAGCACCTCGGCCGTGCTGCTCTCCTCCGTGGGGAATATATCGATGACGGTGCACTGGGCGCGGTTGACCCGGCCGTCGAAGAAGTACATATATAATTGGGAGACCTCCCGGAAAAAGGCGGGCACCTCCGCGTTGTACTCCTGGTCAATATCCGGTGTATTGCGGTACAGCAGATCATAGATGCTGACCTTCAGGGCGTTGGCGATGTCGTAAAGCGTGGCAATATCCACGGAGATCTGTCCGTTCTCGTACTTGGAGATGGCCGAACGGGTCTTGTAGATGGCCTGAGCCAGCTCGTCCATCGACATACCCCGGCTTTTGCGGGCGTAGCGGATGCGGCTGCCGACTTCTCTTGTGATATTTTCTCTTGCAGTGTCCATAGGTGATTTCCTCAAAATCAATTCAGGCTCATTTTTGTGCTGGTTTTTAACGATTATAGTAAAATACGTCAAATATGTCAACAAACGTTCCGTTCAGGAAACATAATTTGCACAAATTGTTCCGCAGGGGGAACAGGCGGCAAATTGCCACCCGGTCCATTTTCCGTTATAATGGCAACTAAGGTAAACCTTACGTACGCAAAACTGTACAAAATCACAATAATACTACGTTGAAATTGGAGAGGTGTACAAAATGAAGGTCAAAGCTGATACGTTGTTTTATGGCGGCAAGATCTACACGATGGAAGCGCCGGGCGTCTGCAAGGAAGCAGTGGTGCTGAAGGACGGCAAATTTGCCTATGTGGGCACAAAGGAAGAGGCGCTGGAGCGCTTTGACTGTGCGAAGTGCATTGATCTGCAGGGCAAGACTGTGCTGCCCGGCATGGGCGACTCCCACCTGCACTTCTTCGCTTTCTGCCAGACTTATACCACGGTGGACCTGGGCGGCGCCACCTCCCGCGCCGAGGCACTGCAGCTGCTGCGTGACCGCGCGGCGGAGACGCCCAAGGGCGAGTGGATCAAGGGCTCCAACTTTGACCAGTCCAAGTGGAAGGACTGCGAGGACCGGCTGCCCACCCGTCTGGACCTGGACGAGGCCAGCACCGATCACCCCATCGTCATCAAGCGCGTGTGCCTGCACACGGCGGTGGCCAACACCATGGCGCTGGAGAAGGCCAACATTACCAATGGCTACGTGTACGGCCCCGGCGGCCTGGTGGAGCTGGACGCTGACGGCAATCCCAACGGCATTTTCCGTGAGCAGGCCTCCAAGATCTACGACAATCTGATCCCCGACCCGTTCCTGGTGCCCGCCACCCGTGAGAAGTGCATGAAGAAGGGTCTGGCGCTGGCCTCCAGCCTGGGCGTGACCATGATGCACACCTACGCCGCGGAGATCTGGCACTATGACGAGGACTTCGCCGACTATGTGGCCCGCAGCGACCGCGGCGAGCTGCCGGTGCGTATGGCCGTGTGCCTGGACTATATGTTCGACCCGGAAAACCTGACACCCGAGCAGCGGAATGATCCCTATCGTGCCGCACGGATGGGCAGCTTCAAGAGCTTCTCTGATGGCTCCCTGGGCTCCCGTTCCGCCAAGCTGTACACCGACTACGCGGACGATCCCGGCAACACCGGTATTCTGGTCATCAGCCCCGAGGACCTGGCCAAGAGAATGTACAAGGCATACCGCCACGGCTTGCAGCCCGCCACCCACTGCATCGGCGACAAGGCGCTGGAGGTCACTCTGGACGCGGTGGAGTACTGCCTGCAGCAGGGGCTGAAGGATGGCATGACGCCGGAGGAGCAGGCCAAGCGTCTCCCCTTCCGCATCATCCACGCCCAGATGGCCACGCCGGAGCTGATCGAGCGCATGAAGAAGCTGCCGATCGTGCTGGATATCCAGCCCACGTTCCTGATGACCGACCTGCACTGGATCGAGGAGCGCGTAGGCAAGGAACGCGCCGTGCTGAGCTATCCCTGGAAGACGTATCTGGACTCGGGACTGATCATGGCCGGCGGCTCCGACGCACCGGTGGAGAGCTTCAATCCCTGGATCGGCATCTACGCCACCGTGACCCGTCAGGATATGGACGGCTATCCCGTGGGCGGCTATCACCCCAACGAGAAGGTATCCGTGTATGACGCGGTGTGTATGTACAGCAAGAACGTGGCCTACGCCAACGGCGATCAGGACCTGATGGGAACCATCGAGGCCGGCAAGTTCGCCGACATGGTGGTCATCGACCGCGACATCTTCCACATTCCCGAAAACGACATCAAGGACATCCAGGTGCTGAACACCTATATGGCCGGTATCGAGAGATATCACCGCGACTGATACGCGCAGCATAACAAAGGAGCTAAGACATGAAATTAAATTCTTTTGACAAGGTCAAGCAGTTGACGGAAGAGATGGTCGCCATCCCCAGCATCAACAAGGAACCGGGCGGCGAGAGCGCCGTGGCCCGCTATATACAGAACTTCTATATGTCCCTGCCCTACTTCCAGGCACATCCCGAGCAGGTCAAGTGCTTCCAGACCAAGAACGACTTTGTGGTGCGGCACAGCACGCTGGCCTATGTGAAGGGCACCAAGGGCAATTCCAACCGCACGGTCATCCTCATCGGCCACATCGACACCGTGGGCGTGGACGATTTCGGCACCATCCGCGAGTACGCGTTCCGCTGCGAGGAGCTGCCCGCCAAGCTGCGCGAGACGTTCGTGCTGCCCCAGGAGGTCATTGACGATATCGAGTCCGGCGAGTATCTGTTCGGCCGCGGCGCGCTGGATATGAAGTCCGGTGTGGCAGGCCATATGTACCTGATCCAGTACTTCTCTGAGCATCCCGAGGAGCTGGACGGCAACCTGCTGGCTATCGGCGAGTGCGACGAGGAGGACAACTCCAAGGGCATCATCACCGCCCTGGACCTGCTGGAGGAGCTGAAGGAGAAGGAGCACTTCGAGTATGTGGCGTGCATCAACGCGGACTACTCCACCAACTACGCTCCCGGCGACGAGAACCGCTACATCTACTACGGCAGCATCGGCAAGCTGCTGCCCTGCTTCGCCGTGTTCGGTAAGGAGGCCCATGTGGGCCAGGCCTTCAGCGCACTGGACCCCAACCTGGTGCTGGCCAACATCACGCGCAAGATGTCCCTGAACACTGACCTGTGCGACATCGCCCAGGGTGAGGTGGCCATCCCGCCCATCTCCCTGAAGCAGATGGACACCAAGGGCCCCTACACCGTGCAGACGGCGCTGACGGCCTTCGGTTACTACAACTTCTTCACCCACGGCTGGAGTCCTTCCATCGTGCTGGAAAAGAGCAAGCAGATGGCTGTGGAGGCCTTCGACGAGACGGTGGAGTACCTGAATGCCCAGTACAAGCGCTTCTGCGAGCTGAGCAAGGTGGACTTCCATCAGCTGCCCTGGAAGACCCGTGTCTACACCTGGAGCGAGTTCTATAACGAGCTGGCCGCCGTGCACGGCGAGGCCTTCAAGAAAGCCATTCACGAGTTCACCGTGAAGCTGCATGAGGACGATCCTGAGCTGGATCTGCGGCTGTTCGGCCTGCGTGTGGTGCAGGAGGCATGGAAGTGGTCTGAGGACAAGTCCCCCGCCGTGGTGGTGTTCTTCGGCTCCATCTTCAGTGCCCGTATCGAGATGACCGGCCGCACGGCCAAGGAAAAGGCTCTGCTGGACGCGGTGGAGAGCGCCATCGAGGTGGTGCGGCCCGAGGCCCAGCGCCAGATCAAGACCCGTATGTTCTACCCCTACATCTCCGACTCCAGCTTTATGGCCGTGTGCGACGACACCCTGGCTATCCAGGCGCTGGAGACGAACATGCCCCAGTACGGCGTGAAATACACGCACCCGGTGGATAAGATCCGTCAGATCGACGTCCCCGTTGTCAATATCGGTACCTTCGGCCGCGACGGACATATGCTCACCGAGCGCGTGGATATGCGGCAGACGTTCCAAAATGTTCCCAACATCACCTATGAAGCGGTGAAGCGTCTGCTGAGCTGAGCTATCCCTCCCTACGCTGAGAGACCCTGTCAAAACGCACAAAACGCACCAAGCACAAAACGCAAAACGCAAAGCGCAATCACAGAGAAAATCACCTATTGTTTCGCGTGAAAGGAGAAAAGTATGGTTATACTGCAAGCTATCCAAGATTTTGGTAACTGGTTCTGGGGCATTCCCATTTTGATCCTCATCGGCGGCGGCGGTCTGTTCCTGACCATCTATCTGGGCTTCCCCCAGATCCGCCACTTCGGCTACGCTATGAGCCAGACCTTCGGCAAGATGTTCGCCAAGAAGGAAGAGGGCAAGGTCCGTCCCATCTCCGCCGCATTCGCGGCCCTGGCCTGCGCCGTCGGCGCTTCCAACATCGTCGGCGTGCCCGTGGCTATCGCCCTGGGCGGCCCCGGCGCTGTGTTCTGGATCTGGATCCTGGCTATCTTCGGCATGTGCACCAAGTACTGCGAGGTCGCGATGGGCATCAAGTACCGTCGTAAGAACGACGTGGGCGAGTGGGTCGGTGGCCCCGCCTACTACCTGCGCGGTCTGGGCAAGAAGATCGGCGTCGTGTTCGGCGTCGGCTACGCCTTCTTCTTCATGATCGAGCTGGTCCCCTCCCTGGCCTCTCAGGGCGTTTCCGCTGCTGAGCAGTTCAACGTCTTCGGCGCAAACCAGACCGTCACCGGCATCATCATTGCCGTTCTGGTGGGCGTTATCCTGGCCGGCGGCTTCAAGCGCGTGTCCAGCGTCACCGACATCCTGGTGCCCGTGATGGCCTGCCTGTACGTGCTGGGCGCTCTGGTCATCATCTTCGCCCATGTGGGCGAGCTCCCCGCTATTTTTGGCATGATCTTCCAGGATGCCTTCACCGGCCGCGCCGCTGTGGGCGGCTTCGCCGGCGCCACCGTCATGGCTGCTATCCGTTGGGGCGCTGCCCGCGGCGTGTACTCCAATGAGGCGGGCGTAGGCTCCACCATCGCCGGTCACTGCACCGCCGATACGGATCACCCCATCCGTCAGGCCCAGTTCGGTATCTTCGAAGTCTTCATGGATACCATCGTTATCTGCACCATCACCGCCCTGGCTGTTCTGGCCTCCGGCGTGTGGACCCAGGAGGGTCTGAGCTCCGGCCAGCTGGCCCTGGCTGCTTTCCAGTCCGTGTTCGGTAACTTCGGCGCCATTTTCGTCGCCATTACGGTGTTCATGTTCGTGTTCTCCACGATCATTTCCGCCGGCTTCTTCGGCCAGATCCAGGCCGAGATCCTGTTCGGCCGTAAGTTCTCCAAGATCTGGGTGTTTATGTATCCCCTGTTCATCGGCATCGCCTGCGCGTTCTCCAACGTGACCACCATGTACATGATCACCGACGGCTTCATGGCTATTATCGTCATCCTGAACATGATCGGCCTGCTGCTGATGTGCAAGCAGGTGAAGGACCTGCAGAAGGAGTACTACAACACTCCCGGTATGTACTACCTGGCTGACAAGGCCGCCAAGGAAGCCAAGAAGGCTGCCAAGTAACGGCTGACACAGCATAACACAGTGATAACGTAATTCCCCTGTACTGACATTCCCCGCGTTTTGTGCGTTTACCCCCCCTGGACCTCTCAGCGAAGGGTGCTGGTCCCCTCCAGCGCCGGGGCCCGGTCCGGCCTTGTGCCGGGCCGGGCTTCCGGCATTTCAGGGGGCCTGTCCCACCCCACGATAAAAGGGAACGACCGCCGAATGGGCGGTCGTTCCCTTTTGTGCGGCGGGTGCTTGTTTAACCAAAGGTGCCTTTTTATACACATCACTATCCGGCGGATCGCACCGTTATTCCTCTGCGGGCAGCGTCACGGTAAATGTGGAGCCATTTCCAGGGCGGGAGAACACCGTCACCCTCCCGCCGCACAGCGTTACCACCCGGCGGACAATGGAGAGGCCCAGGCCGTTGCCCCGGTCATCCGGGTATGGTGCAGCCCGGTAGAACCTGTCGAAAATGTGCCGCTGTGTCTCCTCGTCCATACCGATACCCGTATCGGAGACAGACACGGTGACCTCTCCCTCACCCCGCCGCAGCACCACGGTGATCTGCCCGCCGGCGGGCGTGAACCGGATAGCGTTGGAGAGCAGGTTAGACCAGATGTGCTCCACCAGCTCCTCATTGCCGTAATAGTCCACCGGATCCAGGTCCCCCTCCACGGTCAGGCTCTTTTTCAGCCACTCCCTCTCCTGCTGGCGCACACACCGGCGGAGCTGTTCATCCAGGCTGTACAGCGTCTTGTCGGACACGATCTCGGTGTTTTCGTACCGAGCCAGCTCCAGAACGTGGGTGCTCATGGCAGCCAGTCGTTCGGACTGCTGCACCACGGTGTCTGTATAGGTCCGCCGCTGCTCCGATGTCAGGTCGTCGTTTTGCAGCAGCTTGGCAAATCCCCGGATGGAGATAAGCGGCGTTTTGAACTCGTGGGAAAAGGTATTCACAAAGTCCATTCGTAGCAGCGCCACGCTGGACAGTTCCTCCGCCATTTTATTAAAGCTGCGGATATATTCCGCCACCTCGCCCCGGGCGCCCCGCATATCCACCCGCACGGTATAATCGCCCTCCGCCACCGACTGCGTGGCCTGCATCAACCGTGACAAAGGCGCCAGATACCCACGGAAAATGAATATGGCCAGCAGTACGCCCAGGATGGCGCTGACCGAAAGGATGAGGATGGGCCACAGCAGCGTATAGCTGGCGTCCTCCAGATGCACCAGCCGCTGCACCAGTGTAAATATCCCCAACGCCATCCCCACATACACCGCCACCAGCCCCAGCACCAGCAGGAACATGGTGCCCAGCAGCCGGACAGGCGGCTTTTCTTTTTTCACCTTATTTCTGGCCATTGCCGTCCTCCCGGGGCATCCCCATATAGCCAAATCCCCGAATCGTCCGCAGTTCGAAATCCGGGTTGTCCCGGAATTTCTCTCGCAGTCGGGAGATGTAAACCTCCACAGTGTGCTCGTCCACATCACTGTCCAGATCCCATATGTCGTCGATAAGCTGCCGTTTTGTGAAAAGCGTCCGGGGGTAAGACAGCAGCTTATACAGCAGCAAAAACTCCTTAGCGGACAGCTGCCACGTACTCTGCGGAGTGATGACCTGCAGGGAGCCGCGGTCCAGCACCGTGGTGCCCACCGTCAAGCGTCGGTCTGCCCGGCTGCAATACCGCCGCAGCAGGGCCTCGATACGCCAAAGCATCTCCTCCTCGTCCACTGGCTTGACCATATAGTCATCCGTCCCCGCCCGGAACCCCCGGCGCTTGTCCTCCTGGGTCACGCGGGCCGTCACCATCAGCACCGGCAGATCGCAGTTCCCCTCCCGCAGCGTCTGGGTGAAGGTGATGCCGTCCATCCGCGGCATAGTGATATCCACCACCGCCAGATCGCACTGGTAGTGTTCCATCACCTCCAGCGCCTCCACACCGTCCCGCGCAGGGCACGGCTCGTACCCGGCACGCCGCAGCACCTCGCACATTAGAAATCTGGCGTTGTCATCGTCCTCGGCCACCAAAATGCGGAACATGGCTGTCCCTCCCTTGTGTTTTTTTGGATTTTATCACACCTGTTCTCAAAAATCGAGATTTTTTGAGCTTACGTTGAGGTTTCTTCGGTATACTGCCGTTACCATAGGAAAAATAGGAGGAACACCCCATGCCCAGACCTGTCTGCATCACCTACGACAGCACCTGTGACCTGACGCCCCAGCTGCTGGAGCGCTTCCATATCCGCACCATACCTCTGACTATCCAGAGTGGCGGGCGTGTCTTCCCTGATGACGGAAACTACACCTCGGCGGAGCTGTACACCGATTACCGCCGGAACGGCACCCTGCCCAAAACAACAGCGATCAGTCCAGAAGCGTTCAAGGCATTTTTCTCCCCGCTTTTAGCGGAGGGCTATGACATCGTCCACATCGACATCAGCTCGGAGCTGTCCTGCACCTGCCAGAACGCGGTACTGGCGGCACAGGAGCTGACGGGCCAGGGACAGATCCACGTGGTGGACAGCCGCCAGCTCTCCACCGGCGGCGGGTTGCTGGCACTACAGGGGGCCAAGCTACGGGACAGCGGTATGACGGCGGCGGACATCGCCGCGGAGCTGCGCCGCCTGGCACCCTGCAGCGACACCAGCTTCGTACTGGACACACTGGAGTTTATGTGGAAGGGCGGCCGCTGCAGCGGCGTGACGGCGCTGGGCGCCAATATGCTGAAGCTGAAGCCCTGTCTTGAAATGCGGGAGGGCAAGCTGGCAGTCTGCAAAAAGTACCGCGGCGCCATGGAAAAGGTGTACCGCCAGTATATCACCGAACGGTTGGCGGATAAGACAGTTGTGGCTGATCACGCTTTCATCACCCACTCCGGCGAGGTGGCGGAGGGCACTCTACAGGAGCTGACGAAGCTGGTACGGGAGTTGGCACCCTTCCAGGAGGTATTCGTCACCCAGGCTGGCTGCACTGTGTCCTCACACTGCGGCCCCGGCACCCTGGGCGTGCTGTTCCTGCGGCAGCCGGAGCAATAACAAGCTGCGCATCAGTTGTGCACCCATGTCCGCACCAGGTTGGGCACCCATCCGAACACACGGCGGCACTCTGCCCTGCATTCTTGTTCGGTACAGTCTGGATGTGCGGCCATATAGGCCAGCAGGTACGCCCGTACATTCTCGCGAATGCTTTTCCGGGCGAACCGGAAATCATACTTGGGAATTGCGTCCAGCGCAAATGAGGTCAGCGGGGCATCGCTGTAACAGGGCTTGGCCAAGTTCACACGGGTCGTGTGGCAGATAGTGTGACGGGCGTTCGCAGGGTGGAGTATGTCCTCCAGATGCTCAAAGTCCGCTTTCGTTTTGCCGGTGCTCAACAACACGCGCGGAAGCTGCGTCTGCGTCAGAAAGTGCCCGTTGGCGAGAGTAGCCTTCAGCAGAAAGGACAGGCAGAAATCCTCCGAATTTGATAAGCAGATATCCACACCGCCGTAGCCTCGCTCATGGAAATACAGCTGTCCAAACCGGTTTTTTTGCTTGCGGCTGCGATGGGTATTGTAGTCGGGGAAATGCGTTTCGTCATAGCAATAGGCCTCTACCCATAGCGGCTCAATGGTCACGCCAAAGACCTCGATGCGGCAATCATTGATAAGCTTATCGCCCAGCATTTGCAGAATATGTACCGGTTCATCATAAGCGGCATTTTTTAAATTGCTGACCAAGGTCCACAAGTCGGCAGCGTGGTCCATACACTCAGTCCTTTCCGGGGCGTTTCAAAAAGTATATCACTTGGATGGCGTTCGTACAAGCTCCATAGGAAGAACTTTGCGTAAGGACACACATTCGCTGCGTTAGTTCTGCAAAATGGCGTGGACGTGAAAACCGTATCCTCCATGCTGGGCCACTATGATGCCGGTTTCACACTCCGCACCTACACCCACGCAACAAGGCAGAAGCAAGACGAGGCCGCACAAACCATGGGCAGCTTCATGATGCAGGTGATGTGAGTCAATCTAAAAGAGGAGCGGACGGAATATCCGTCCGCTCCTCTTTCACCCTTTCCGCCCATTTCCGCGTGTGGGTCACGGTGTGGGTCAAAACTGTCCCACACCGTGACCCACAGATTAAATTGGCAAAAAAGTAAAGAAAAAGTCCTGTTTTCGAGAGAAAACAGGACTTTTTGGAGCTGCTGGGCGGATTCGAACCGCCGACCTCATCCTTACCAAAAAGCCGTGGATGCGTTTACGGTGTACCCATTCATGCCAAGTAAGATCCCCCAATCCCCTGTGCTGCAAGGGATTGGGGGATCTTCTCGTGTTGATGTGTTTTAATATGTATCGAGAAGTTTTGCGTAGATTTGGGGCGTTTGTTGGAAGAATCGTTGGAAAGTGACTTGTGTTAACCAAAACGTGACATAACAGGAAAGCCATTGCCTGAAAGCACATTTCCAGTGATTGGTACGTCTATTTCCTCCTCGAGAGCGAGTCTCGGTAATGCAAGTCTACCGGCCATAAATGATACTCGTAGCTCACAACAGAAAACATATTCCATGGAAATAGGTGTTCTGTCACCACTTCCATGTCGTGCTACGCAGGTAAGAAAACAGGGAAAAAGATTGCCGACGAGGAAACGGCGCAGAAGATCATCGCCGCGCTGGAGGGCGAGAGCATTAAGTACGAAACCTACTTCAAGCTCATCATCGCCACGGGGATGCGGCGGGGCGAGTGCTGCGCCCTGCAATGGCGGGATATCGACCGAGAGCAGCTCAATATCCACAGCCTGCGCCACACCGCTGCCAGCCTGATAATCGCGGGCGGTGCGGACATGGCAACGGTAGCGGGTATCCTCGGCCACAGCCAGCTCTCCGCCACGCTGGATATCTATACCCACGCAAGAACAAAAAAGCCGCCAGCGCAGGATCGCAAGGGATGCTTGAGATATGACGCAGGATAGCTCCGTACTGAGTATCCTTTGCCTTCCGTATGGCAGGAGTGACGGCAGTTACGGGAAAAACTGCGGGGTCACGGTAAAAATTCAAGGAGAAAAAGTACGCTTTCTGGCTTACGCCGGAAGCAAAGAAAATGATAGAAATAAACGCGCCACTGGCTAACTGCGGCAGCCAAAGTGAGTTCGTAGAAAAGGCCGTTCGGTTCTATGACGGCTACCTGAAGGTGCAGAACGCCGGAGCGTTCCTGCCCCACGCAGTGGCTGACGTGCTGAAGGGAACGCTGGGCGTGTTCGCAAACCGCATGTCCAAGCTGCTGTTCAACCTGACCGTGGAGCACAACATCACCAACCATCTGCTGGCGGCAGACGTGGACATGACTCGCGAGGAGTATAACAAGCTGCGCGGCGGCAGCGTCCGCGAGGTCACCAGCACACGGGGTATGCCAAGAATCTGACTTGGCACTTAACAAACCCCCTCGTTGCAAAGCGCAACAGTCCATGTTACAATAAAAATATCTGTGTTGCAGGTAGCACACTCGGGACAACAGCAACCAAATCTTCTTCCGTGTCAGATGGACACACCCTGCACTCGGTGCTGTAGGGATATTCGCCCAAGGAGAGCCTGACTCTGATAGAGACATCTGGGCAGGAGAACCAGGACAAATTTCAATTAATTGGGAAATGTTGTAATAATCGGCCATGTTAAATCAACTATACTAATAGAGCATCCACGTTGGCATATCAGTAGGGAGGTGACATATGAAATATTCAGCCTAATTGCTTGTGTTCGTGTGTTTACAAAACAAGTAGTGAAAGCCTTGGCGGAAAATAAATGGCTTGTTTGTATTTATCCCCTTTTACTTCCGCGCGGTTTGTATTATTGTATTATAATGAGGTGCAGAAAAGAAATCCAATCCACAGTATTCTTTACACCGCAAGGCAGTCCTTTGCGGTGGGCTTAAAACTACCGCTTTATGAATGTGAGGGGAATCGACTAAAAAAGAGATCGCTAGGTCATCACGTTTCTGAAGGTAGAAAGAAACAGGTAAGGAGGTTAGCAAATGGCACACGATGGTAAATTCGCTCAATATATACGCAGAAAGCATATCCACTGGATGGTTGCTGCAGTGCTGTGTGCGCTAGTTGCATTGCTTGTGTTGCGCAGAATTCAGATGCCTGCCGATGTCCCGCTGCCTCAAGTACCCGTCAGTGATCCTCAACCTAAAACGCCGTATTCCATTCCCATTGAGAATACAAAACTGTACGTTTATGTAAGCGGAGAGGGAGCCTTAGATTCTGAAGAAAGCACTACCTATCCCGAGGAAGCTGCTGTCGAATTAGCAAAATCGTTCCTCGACGACTTGATGACTCCTTCCGATGCTCGAACATTTACGATTACGGAGTACAGGGATCTCAAAGTGCGCCTACTGCCAACGACTGATATGGGCAGAGAAAGCGCGGACATATACGTACTTAGACCATCTGAAATCAGCAAAGATACTTGGATTGTGGAAATAGATGTTTCCTTTCAATATGAAGGGGTCATCAGCCCCATCGGGAGTGCCGATCAGCGGTGGATTGACAGCCTTTATCAAGGCAGTCCCATTGGTTTCCTACTAACACGAAACGGAACGGAGTATACAATGCGTTCTCGTTACAGTGATGCATAATAGCAGTGCAATATTTTTTAATTGAGTGATTTGTCCGTAACCGTCAAAACAGAGGGCGGCTGGACAGACATGGGACAATCATGTTTCGCCAACAATGAAAGAATTTATAGCCGCACTGGAGGGGGCAAACATTACAACAAAATTGGAGAATGGGAAAATTCATTTGCGGCAAGAAGTAAAAAGGCCGTGGCCATTTAAGCCCGAAACAATTAACTATTCAATAGGTTTTGCTGGCTGGAGTCGGAGTGTAGGCGCTAAAACGGCGCGGGAAGTCCTTCAAAAGCTGAAGCTTTACGAAGAGTATCCAGACTATCAAGACTTCCTTGAGGGGAAAGAACCTATGTACCAAATGGTAGAACAGTTTGAGGTTCCACTTAGGCGATTAAAAGATGAATGAATACGCATATTGTGCATTAAAAGTAGCAAAAGCCATCTGATAGATTGCCGAACTTCCTTTCCGCTCCTTTTTCGCCCCTTCTGCGCATTTCCGCGTGTGGGTCACGGTGTGGGTCAAAACTGTCCCACACCGTGACCCACAGATTAAATTGGCAAAAAAGTAAAGAAAAAGTCCTGTTTTCGAGAGAAAACAGGACTTTTTGGAGCTGCTGGGCGGATTCGAACCGCCGACCTCATCCTTACCAAGTGATAAAATGCCATCCAGCCGTTGCGGTACAAGGGTTTGCGGGTGTTTTTGCCCCAAAAAGGATGAGGTCAGGAACTCTTTGCTCCGTATGCTCCGTCCGTTCGTTTCCGCGTGTGGGTCACGGTGTGGGTCAGCACCGCAATCAGCAACGGTGTGGGTCAACTTTCGCTGGCAGGGGAATGGTCACATTTTGCGCTGCTGGAAACAATAAAAGGGTATCAAAGCGAAGGCATAGAGCCACCGAGCGGAGTGTAATGCTCCCGCCGGGTGGCTCTGCGGGTTTTCGGTATGGGTCAAAATGTGGGTCAAAGCGTTTTCAGCGCATCAAGAAACGGCGGCAGAACATCGTAGATGATCGCACATATGACGGTCCAGTTGGTATCCTCGTAATGATGCACTAACCTGTGCCGCAAACCCGCAATTTTCACCCACGGAATATCGGGATGCTGCGCCTTAAAGTCCTCTGTCAGGTTAGCGGCGTGCTCACCGATGTTATAAAGCGGCGTTGTGACAGTCCATTGAACGGTCTCCTCCGCGAAGATCCTATCCGGCGTGATGTTTTCTTCTGCCACATAACGCAGGAGCTTTTCCGTAGTCTCTCGCATTTTTGCGATTCTCTGCTGGTCGCTGTACTTCATGCGATCTGCACCCCCTCCGCCATCACGGTGTCATAAAAAGCGGAGCCAGCATTGAGCTCCCGCAGCTCGTACACATCCACGGGTTTTCCCAAGGTGCGATGCAGTTCCTCTGCTATGCAGAAAACGTCGGTAGGGTCGAATCTGCTTCCGCCAATCACAATGAGGTCAATGTCGGAAGAGGCATCCGCTTCCTGCCGCGCATAAGAGCCGAACAAAATTGCACGCTCGGCATGGTATTTTTTCAGCAGCCGCCGCACGGCGGTAAAAACTTCGTCCTGTGTATAGACCCTGTCAGACATTTGCTTCGCACCTCCCTCGTTAAACATTTCTTATTATGCAGTATACCACAGATACGAGCATTTCACAAGTATTTACGATACTCACATTTTGCGCCGATATATCTCCGTGCTCGTATTCCCAACATAAAACTCCGCCATATCGTCCAGCCGGAGACAGGCCAAACGGCGTTGCGCTGTTTTTTGATGACCGCAGCCGCAATCGATGTCAATGATGCCGTCACCATGCCATATCCGGAAGGGCTGGTCACTGACACCGGTCAGGAAGTTGACCGGCGTGTGGCCGACGATGCAGATGGTGTCCGGGTAAGGACTTCTATCTTCTGGCTTGATGCGTCCCCAGATGCGCGTATCACGGTCAGCACCGGGACAACCATGAACAAGGTGAAACTGCTGTCCATCAACGGTAATGTCCAGATGATCCGGCAGTCCAGCCAAGAAGCGCAGGATCATATTACGCTCATGGGGCGTGCGATGGTAGAACAGCTCCCGATAGGTGGATGAGCCGCCGTTCCGCCGCCAAAGTTCACGAGCACCAAACTCATTATGCGGCCCGAGGGTGGCGAGGCACATCTGTTCGTGGTTGCCCAGCAGCATGGTCATATTAGACGTATCCATGACCAGCCGCAGGATGTCCACACCCATGGCGCACCGGTCGATAGCGTCACCGATAACATACAGGTGGTCATTTTCGGAAAATTGGATCAGCGCCAGCAGTCGCTCAAACTTATCCAATTCGCCGTGAATGTCCGATACGCAGTAGATCATGCTGTCATCTCCTGTAAATCGTGTTGCTGATAAGTATACTCGATACGGCGGCGATTACAAGTAGGTTCGCGGCTCAAAAGCGGTGACGCAGTAAGCAAAGAATAGGATGGGGAGTAATATGGAGATAGGGAAGAAGACAAGGCAAAAGAGGCATTGACTTATAGAGAGTTCATGTATGACGAGTGCTTCTTCATTTTTTCGGACGATAAAATAGAGTGCATTAGAAAGCTTTCGGAGGAACAAGAGGCGGCGCGTACGATAGGTGTGACGATGGAAGACCACGGAGAATTTGGAACCAATTTGAGGAACGACAGACATTATATTCCAATGAAAATAACAAACGTGGGAAAAGGCTGCGCAATTAATACAAAAATTACTATTAAGTCAACGATCAAAAGGGCGGTTGCATCTTCAATACCGATTTCAATTCCTGTTGGAGGGGAAGTATATACCGGGTTGCTTTTTTACGTTCATGAAAAGCTTTCTGGTAAATATGATTATGGCATACAATACCGTGATATTTACGACAATCAATATGAGCATCACAAGCCCATCACAATAACGGTTGATAGGAAGAATTGTGGAATTCAGATTGCAGAAGACACTACGCATGCACTGACAAAAGAAGCGGCCCTCAATGCCGACAGTTGAAAGAATTGGCAGAGAGGTGGACTTTGACGACGCTGGTGAAGATTATGGAATCTTGGTCGACAAGAGAGACACCGCAAAAGTTTGAACGTATTCGCTGTTATGGACGGGTCACAACGGAACAAAAGAGGATCGCCCTCCGTCGAAGGCGATCCTCTTTTGCATCTACAGAATATCCTGTTGGGTGTTCTTTTTCTGTCTGGTGCCGGATGCGGTGTAACGCTCATCCTCGGAGTAGCGGTCAATGGCCTCCAGGCGCTGCGCTGTGTCTGGAGTCCGTTCCGCGATCAAAGTCAGCAGATATTCGCAAACGGCGGAGATCCCTACCATGGAGTTGAAATAGCTGGTACCGTCTGTGCGGACAAGCAGAATGTGATCCGCGTATTTCGTGACCGGAGACGGTGCCGTATTGGTGACCAGACACAGCCGCATACCGGCGGCCTTTGCGGCCTCGCAGATATGGACGTCGGTCTTGTAGAAGCGGGAGATGCACAGATAGACCAGCACGTCCTGACTGCCGGCGCCATAGAGCGCTGGGTAAACATCATTGGTGTGCTGGAGGAAGATCACATTGTCCTTTACATAGCGGAGTCCCCGCGCAAAATGCTCTGCTGCGGAGCGTGCGGCGCGGTTTCCGAAGATGTAGATATTCCGGCTGGCAGTCAGTGAGGCGGCAATGTGCGCATAGGTGTCACCGGAAGTTGCGGACAGAGAACGCTCTACGTTTTCCAGAGAGACGCGGAGGAAATCCTGAAAGGCGTTTTCACCGTGTGCCGTTCCGCTGCGCAGCCGCGAGCCAAGATCCAGAGAGCTGTGGCCCGTGTTGGCACCTGCCTGTTCCGCCAGATACGCATACAGCGCTGCCTTAAAATCATTATATCCCTCAAACCCGATGGCGCGCGTAAAGCGAAGTACGGATGCATCGCTGACGCCGGCCTCTTTCGAGATATCCATCAAAGAACGCTGGCAGATGGTATACTGATTCTCCATCATGTATCGGGCGATCCGCTCCTGTCCCTTCGTCAGCGGGATGCCTTTGATCCGATCAATAAAGAAATTGTCCATGACTTCCCCCATGTAGCTAGTTTTCTTGTATTCTACCACACAGAAGGGAGGTTGTAAACACTTCTTTTGAATCTTTGTGAATTGGCATTTTAGAAGTGAATACAACAAAATGCACAAATTTGAAGTGCCGCTTTCTATGGAATGCACTATTGACTTATGGCCTGTTATCTGCTAATTTAACATTAGCGAACACAACATCAACATTATAAAAAAGCAGTAAACACAACACGGAGGTAGAAATGGTCGTATACTTAAGTGAATATATCTATCCCAAGGCGGCTGAACTGCTGCGACAGCAGGCCACCGTCGTGGATACCTTTGACAACATCGAGGAGATTGATGCCATCATCGTCCGCGGCGCATCCGTGACGGCGGAGATGATGGACCGGGCGAAAAAGCTGAAGGTCATCGCCAAGCACGGCATCGGCTGTAATTCCATCGACGTGGAGGCCGCTAAACAGCGCGGCATTCAGGTGATCTACACCCCCACCGCCAACGCCGATTCCGTGGCTGAGCTGACGGTGGCACTGTTCCTTCTCCTCCAGCGCCGCCTGTATGAGGCAAACGAAGGCTGCCGTGCCGGACGCTTTACCAGCATCGCGCCCCGGGATTTTCTTGGCACGGAGATTCTCGGCAAGACCTTCGGCCAGATCGGCATGGGCAATATCGCCCAGCGTATCGCCCATATCATGCACAACGGCTTCGGTGTGAAGGTACTGGGCTATGATCCGTTTATCGATGCAGAGGAAGCTGCCCGCCGCGGCTTTGAAAAGGTGGATACCATGGAGGAACTGCTGGAGCGTTCTGACATGGTGAACATCAATGTTCCCCTGGTTCCCAGCACCAAGGGTATGATCTCCCGTGCGATGTTTGATCACTTCAAACCCGGTGCTGTATTTGTCAATGCCGCCCGCGGCGCTGTGATCGACGAGGACGCCCTGTACGATGCGCTGGTGTCCGGCAAGCTGAAGGCTGCCGCCTGCGACACCTTTGTCAACGAGCCGCCCACGGGTGAGAACAAGCTGCTGAGCCTGCCAAACTTCAGCGCCACGCCTCATATCGGCGGCAATACCGTTGAGGCACTGGAAAAGGCAGGTATGGAAGTCGTTACCGAAACGCTGCGTGTTCTCAACGGAGAAAAACCGATTCATCCTGTTCATCTGTGATATAATACGACATAAAGGAGTGTGACTACATGGGCCAGATCCAGATCAACGGCGGACGGCGCTGGGCAGAAGACCGCTTTGCTCCCAATACCTTCCTGACATACGAACTGCCCGACGAGCCGACAGATATTTGCCTGCAGCTGGGGGAGGAGGATCTTATTCTCCCGGGACTGCTGGATATGCATACACATCTGTGGGCGCCGCCCGCCGTTTCCTCCTTTGGCATTGCGGAGGAGAAATACTACGCCACGGGATTTGTCGGGGCGCTGGACGCCGGAACCTACGGCGTAGACGGCTGGGAAGCCGCCGACCGCTTCTGGCGGAACGCCGGTCATATGCACATCAAGTCGTTCCTGTCCGTCCTGCCGGAGGGCCTGACCATCTTCCCGCCCAAAACACCCACCATGCCGGAGGCCATCGATGTCGACCGGTATGTGCAGATGATCCGCGGCAACAAGGGACGTGCCCTGGGTGTAAAGGTGCAGCTGGGCTGGCTCCCGTACAAGAGCGTGACCACGGATACCCAGCTGCTGGATATCTGTCGTGCTATCGCCGACGGTTCGGACAGCCACATGATGGTGCATATTTCCGGCCAGTGCATGGATCCCCGGGCTTCCATGAATGCTATGCAGACCGGCGACATCATCACCCATCCCTACTCCGGATTTACCCATACGATCCTGGACGAGCGCGGAAGGGTCTATCGGGAAGTCTTTGAGGCGCAAGAGCGCGGTGTTCTGTTTGATGTGGGCTATGCCGGTAAGCATTTCTCCTGGAAGGTGTTCAAGGCCGCGTGGGAGCAGGGCGTGGGCTTCGATACGCTGGGCTCAGATATGGCCACCATGACATATCGCACGGAAAACAGCATCGTGATCGACCAGTTCCACATCCTGTCCGCACTGCTCAACTGCGGCGTCGATGAAAACACGGTGTTTCGTGCGCTGACGGTGAACCCCGCGAAGTATCTGGAGTATACGCCTGATATGGCAAAGCACTGCGTTGTTCTGAAAAAGCACGCGGTGGATACAGTCGCGATCGACGGTCAGGGCGACAGCATCCCCATGCACTTCGCCTATGCACCGGCTGCCGTGATCCATGAGGGGAAGCTTCTGCATATCTGATGGCAGAAATAATCATACGACACAAATAACAAAAAGGAGAGACAACATGAAGACGATGAAAAAGCTGCTGGCCGCTGTGCTGGCAACGGCCATGCTGCTGGGCGTGACCGCCTGCGGAAACAAGAACGATACACCTGCCGCCGACGGCGACAACACCGGTACCACGAGTACCACTGTCCTGAAAATGGGCCATGTGTACAGTGAAACGTATCCCATGCACCTGGCGATGCTGGCCATGGCTGATGAGGTCTACGAAAAGACGGAGGGTCGCTACAAGATCGAGATCTATGCCAACTCCTCCCTTGGCAACGAGAGCGACCTGAACGAGGGCGTCAATATCGGCACCGTGGATATGGCCTTCACGGCTACCACGCCGCTGGCCAACATCGTGCCGGATCTGGCCTGCCTCGATCTGCCCTATCTCATTCAGGACTCCGCCCATGCGGATGCGGTGTTCTTTGATAAGAGCAGCCCCATCCGTGCGTCCCTCATCAACTCCATCGACAGCGCCGGTTTCAAGACGCTGGCTCTGGTGGAGAACGGCTTCCGTCAGCTGTACACCAATAAAAAGGTAGCCTCCACGGCAGACCTGAAGGGCCTGAAGATTCGCGTGATGGAGAACCCCCTGCATCTGGAGCTCTGGAATGCGCTGGGCGCTTCTCCCGCGGCGATGGCCGCCTCTGAGGCGATGACCGGCCTGCAGCAGGGCACCATCAACGCTGTCGAGATGTTCCACACTGCATATGCCACCAGCGGCTTTGCCGAGCTGTGCAAGTACTATGTCAACACCAACCACATCTACACCTGCGGCGCGCTGCTGCTGTCCGCAAAGGTGTGGAACGGTATGTCCGAGGCGGATCAGAAGGTGTTCACCGATGCAGCTGCGACCATGGCAGCCACCACGAACAGCCAGCTCCGTGATATGGACGAGAGCAACCGCGAGAAGATCGTCAACGAGCTGGTAGAGGAGGCCTTTGACCTTGATAAGACCGAGCTGCGCGCCATGGTCCAGCCCGTCTATGATGCACACCCCGAGTACAGTGACTTCGTTGCGCAGGTCGACGCGCTGGCCAAGTAAAAATATCTTCTTTTCGGCGGGGGACGG
>OBAR01000401.1_pt1 | contig 54585 bp, 51 predicted proteins | sample 1517911 | NCBI WGS metagenome assembly OBAR01 (sample SAMN04571709, study PRJEB22368) | human gut metagenome | biome: human gut; material: stool | host: Homo sapiens | place: Luxembourg | collected 2012-10-26
CAGAAACTTCCTTGGAAACCTTCTTGTCAGAGTCCAACGGCTTCATTGTCGGGAACAACAGCACATCTCTGATCGCCGAAGAATTTGTGAGCAGCATGCACATACGGTCAATGCCGAAGCCGATGCCGCCTGTGGGAGGCATACCGATCTCGAGCGCATTGAGAAAATCCTCGTCGGTATGGTTAGCTTCTTCGTCGCCCTGTGCGAGCAGCTCCTCCTGAGCGCGGAAGCGCTCACGCTGGTCGATGGGATCATTAAGCTCGGAATAGGCATTTGCCATTTCCCAGCCGTTCATATAAAACTCAAATCTCTCGACATAATCGGGAGCATCCGGCTTTTTCTTTGTCAGCGGAGATATTTCGATCGGGTGATCCATAACAAACGTCGGCTGGATCATATGCTCCTCGGCAAATTCCTCAAAGAAAAGGTTCAGTATGTCGCCCTTTCTGTGACGCTCTTCAAATGCAACGCCCTTTTCCTTTGCAACAGCCTTAGCCTCGTCATCGCTGCGTATTTCGTTAAAGTCAACACCGGAATATTTCTTTACCGCGTCAAGCATCGTAATGCGCTCAAACGGCTTGCCGAGATCTATCTGCGTTCCGTTATAGGTGATAACGTCTGTGCCGAGGACCTCACGCGCAACATGGCGGTAGAGATTTTCGGTAAGATCCATCATACCATGATAATCGGTATATGCCTGATAAAGCTCCATGAGCGTGAATTCCGGGTTATGGCGGGTATCGATACCTTCGTTGCGGAACACTCTGCCGATCTCGTAGACCTTTTCAAGCCCGCCGACTATCAGCCGTTTGAGGTATAGCTCAAGCGATATACGAAGCTTGAAATCCGCATCGAGCGCATTGAAATGCGTTTCGAACGGACGTGCTGCCGCACCGCCGGCGTTGGAGACAAGCATCGGGGTTTCGACTTCAAGAAAGCCCTCGGAATCAAGATATCTTCTTACCGAACTGATTATCTTCGAACGCTTGATAAGCGTATCCTTTGACTCCGGATTCATGATAAGATCAACGTACCGCTGACGGTAGCGAAGATCGGTATTTGTGAGCCCGTGGAACTTTTCGGGGAGGATCTGAAGGCTCTTTGAAAGCAGCGTCAGGTCATTTGCGTGAATGGATATCTCGCCGGTCTTGGTTTTGAAGACAGTTCCCTTTATGCCCACGATATCGCCGATATCGAGCTTTTTGAAGTTGCGGTATTCATCCTCACCAACGCAATCACGCGCGACATATGCCTGCACCGTTCCCATAAGATCCTGCACATGGCAAAATGATGCCTTGCCCATAATGCGCTTGGACATAAGTCTGCCGGCAACTGAGACCTCCTTGCCCTCAAGCGCCTCAAAGTTGTCTTTTATATCCGACGAATGATGCGTCCGGTCGTATTTCGTTATTACAAACGGGTCGTGACCTTCCGCGCGCAGCTCATCGAGCTTCTGACGTCTTATCGCCAGCACGTCGGCAATGTCCTGCTGAACACCGTTGTTCTGATTGTCTGCCATTTTCAAATCCTTTCCCGGATCACTCGTGAGACTTCGTTCTCGAAACTTCTTTGACCTCAAGCTTTAGCTCGCCGCCGGGAGTTTCGACCGTAACGGTATCGCCCGCACGCTTGCCGATGAGCGCCTTGCCGACAGGGGCAAGGTCGGATATCCTTCCGTTCATGGGATCGGCTTCATTTGAACCGACAAGGCTGTATTCAAACTCCTCATCGTCCGTTACGTTGTATCCCTTGACGGTTGAACCGACGCTGATGACCGACAGGTCTATCTTCGACTCATCTATGATTATCGCATTGTTGACTTTTTCCTCAAGCTCTTTGATCCTTGCTTCGACCTTCGCCTGCTCTGTTCTCGCCTCGTCGTATTCGGAGTTTTCGGAAAGGTCTCCGAACGATCTTGCGACCTCGATCTCGTGTACTACTTCGGCACGGCGGACATTCTTCAGATAGTCAAGCTCGGCTATCATTTCGTTGTAACCCTGTTGTGTAAATGTGAGCTTTTGTTCCTTGGACATTTTGGTTCTCCTTATATATGCTTATATTTCAAACATTATTGCCGTTTGTCAATTGATCCCGAGGGCGCCGATCGCAGCATTCATCTGATTATCCTCAGAGTCTGTGATCTTGTAGATATTCTTATTTTTAAGAGCTTCGTCAAGCTCGACTTCAACATCCGGCTTTATTCCGATCCCGTTATAACCATCGGAAAGCGGGGGATAGTAAAGGCGCGTCGTCATTTTAAGACCGCCGTCATAGCCGAACTGTCTGAGATCGTAAATACTCTGCATACTTCCCTTCCCGTATGTCACGGTACCTACCACCTTTGCGATCTCATAATCCCTGAGCGCCGATGTAAAAAGCTCTGCTGCGCTCGCGGTGCTTCCGTTGGCAAGCACGGCGCTTTTGCCCATGACAGCCGAACGGTATTTGCCGATATCGTCGGCCGAAACATTGCACGCGGAATACGCAGACGATGCGGGGTACTGGACCACACCGACCTTGGTCGGATATTTCTGCGTCTCGTCGCGCCCCGCGGTCCATATAACAACGTCGTCCTTGTTGAGCATAAAGCTGAGGACAGCCGTAATGGATGCAAGATCGCCGCCGCCGTTATACCGGACGTCGAACAGGAAATATTCACAGCCCGAGGAAATGAGCGAATCCATTGCCGCTGCAAACTGACCGGGAGTGGTGAGGTCAAACTGAATGAGCTTGACAACACCGACCTTGGGGTTGACTGTGTTCACATGATATGTGACGGAAAGAGATTCGTATTCGCGTCTTACGATCGAAAAAGTTTTTTCCTCACCGCCGCGCATAACGGTGAACTCCGCCGTCGTTCCCTCGTCACCTCTGAGCTTTTTGAGAGCACCCTCAAAGCCCAACTCGGCTACCGTTGTCTTTTTGCCGTTTTCAATGACCGATACTATGAGATCGCCCGGCTGAATTCCCGCTTCAAGCGCGGGAGAGGACGGCATGATGCTCGTGACTTCTATCGCTTTTTCTTCTGAGTTTTCAACGACCATGACACCGATGCCTACGCCCTTGCCCTCATTGTCGGCATTCATGGCGTCAAACTCCTCGGCGCTGTAATAATGAGCATACTTGTCGCCGGTCTCATTTATAAACCAGTCGATAAGCCCCGAAAAATCGGCATCATCACCGATCTGATAAAGCGCGTTCGTTGACAGGAGCTCAAGTATCCTGTCAAGCTTTGAATCATCGGATTTTGCATATCTCTCTTCTAGCGCCGTAAGGTTTTTGCGGTACATGGATGAGCTGACCGCGTACGCTCCCATAAACGAAAGCAGTATCGCAGCGAGAAGCACAAATATAAATACGGAAACAGATATTTTCTTTGACATTTGTCAGCCTTTCGGAAACAGATGATCAACCCTTGGGGATCGATATGTAGTTGAGCGGCTCAACACGCTTTCCGTTTTTGCGGAATTCTATGTGCAGATGATATCCTGTCGTGATACCTGTAAGACCGACAAGCGCTATCGTCTGCCCCTTCTTTACAATATCACCCGTCTTGCACAGAAGCTGCGATGCATGACCGTAGATTGAGACAACGCCGTCACCGTGATCTATCATGACACAGTTACCATAGCCGGAAACAACACCGGCAAGGATCACACGCCCGGTCTTGACCGCATAGATCGGAGTTCTGTTCGGAGCGGCAATGTCCATACCGCCGTGCGTATCTCTGTATCCGATCTCCTGAAGGTTGCGGTCCTCATTGAACCACGAGGTTATCGTTCTGTATTTGGTAGGAAGCGGCCACGTATAATCCTGAGTCTGATTTTCGCGCTCCATCTCTTCCTGCTGAGCCTTTTCAAGCTCAAGGCGCTTGCGTTCTTCCTCTGCAAGACGCTCCTGACGCAGTTTTTCCTCAAGCTGGCGCTGTCTTTCGGCCTCCTCTGCTATAAGCTGAGACACGAGACTGTCAAAAGCTTTGTTGGCAGAATCGCGTTCTGCCTTCAGTTTATCCGCAGCAGCCTGATCCTGTTTTATCTGAGCCTCAAGCGTGGCGAGCATCGCCTCGTTTTTCGCATCAAGCTCCTCAAGCTCTTTTTCCTTTTCGTTTACCTTGGCGGCAGCCTCGTCCACCTTGACTCTGCTCTCCTCCAGTTCTGCCTTCTTGGCTTCAAGCGCCGTCTTGGCTTCCTCAACGCGCTTCATGAGGCGCTTGTTGTATCCGATCATACCGGATACACGCTCAACGCGCGAAAGAAGATCGCCGAGATCCTCGGCACCGAGGATGATCGCAAGATAATTCGAAGAGCCCTCCTCGTATGTCATGCGGAGAAGCCCGAGAAAGTTCTCGTAGCTCTGCTCATACTCAGCCTCGAGAGTCTTTGCATCCTCCTCGCACTTGACAAGCTCGTCGCCGAGATCATTTCTCTGATCTTCAAGCAGCGAAAGCTGCTCGACATATACATTGTGCATACTGTCATACAGTTCCTTGCACTTAAGAGCGTCCTCTTTTGACTTTTCGGCTTCGTTTATTTTGCTTTCAAGAGCCGCGCTGTCGGCTTTCAGCTTTTCAAGGCGGAGACGCATTTCTTCGGTCTCACTGTTTTTGATATCACCGTATGTTACCGCATAGACCGACAATGCGGGCGAGGCAACATACACGGCAGCAATAAGGGAAAGCACGAGCGCGACAAAGCGCAGCGAATTTCTCTTTGCGAAGCTTACGATTTTGGACATGACAGATACTTACCTCTCTTTTCAGATTGACCGGCGGAAAATTAAACCGATTATTATTTGTTGAGATTCCGCCGCAGCGACATGATACTTGCGCATATACCCGTAATGATCCCGATGGCGCCGAAACCGAGGATAAGGAGCCATCTGAAATCGGAGAACGGGGTGAGCACGAGCATCTGCAGCTTTCCCGCGGCACTTCCGACCGCATAACGGTAAAGTCCTTCACTGATAAGGTAGCCTACGATCGCCGAGAAAAGACCGATGATAACGCCCTCGATAAGGAACGGCGCAACAATAAAGGCCTTTGTCCCGCCTATATATCTCATGATATCTATCTCGGCACGGCGGGAATGCACGGCAAGCTTGACCGTGTTGAAAATAACGAACACGCTGACGAGCAGCAAAAGAATGAAAAACCACAGAAATACAAACGATATACCGTTTTTGAGTCTCTCGACCTCGTTTGCGAGCTCAAGACGGTTGTTCACCTTGTTTATGCCGTCAATAGCGTGAAGTTCAAATTCAAGATCGCTTGCTTTATCGTTATTGATATAGGTCACAATAAACGAATCCGCAAGCGGATTGTCCCCGTTCTCCTCAAGCGTCTGAAAAAGATCCGGATAGTCGGGGTATGTTTTCTTCATATCTTCAAGCGCTTCGTCTTTGGAAACATAATCAACGCTCTTTACATTGTCAAGTTCCTTTATCTGATTATATATGCGGTTGACGTCGTCTCCGCTGAGATCGTAATCGACAAAGACCACCATCTCGTTAAGCATACGCAGGCGCTTGAGGTTTGAATTCAGATTCTCAAAAAGCATGCCGAAGCAGCCGAGAAGCGTCAGACATGATGTGAGCACCAACACCGACGCGACTGTCATTATGCGGTTGCGCCACATACTCTGAAGAGCAAGCCACACAAAGTAAAACGGATTGTAAACGCCGTGTCCCGATCTTTTCGGGATACTCGCCGTCTCCGCTTCTTCCGCAGCCTGTTTTTTCTTATCGTCGTTCATTTATCTTATTTCTCCCGTGAGTTTCTTTGCGGAACAGCCCGCGCCGTTACCCGATGGACGGCGTCTCATGCTGCCCGATCGTCCTGTCGCCTATCACGTTGCCGTGCGAGATGTTTATAACACGCTGACCGAGGGTATCGACCAGATTCTGCTCGTGAGTTACCACAAGCACTGTCTTACCGAGTTTACGGTTTATGCGCAGGAGCATATTCATTATATCAAGACTCATTTTGGGATCGACGTTTCCCGTAGGCTCGTCGGCAACAATGATATCCGGGTTATTGGCAATGGCTCGCGCAAGCGCTATGCGCTGCTGCTCGCCGCCGGAAAGCTCGCCAGGACGATGATTCGCCTTTGCATCCATGTTTACAATGCGCAAAAGAGCCGGAACACGCCTGCGTATCTCCGCACCGGGCGTTCCAACAACGCGCATTGCGAATGCGACATTTTCATATGCGGTCTTATCCTGGAACAAGCGGAAATCCTGAAATACCATCCCGATCTTTCTGCGGTAATACGGTATTGCACGTTCGGGAAGCTTTGTAATGTCGATGCCGTCGACAAGTATCTGCCCCGATGTCACTTTTTCCTGCCGCAGGAGCACCTTTGTAAGGGTAGTCTTGCCGGCGCCCGAATGACCGACGATAAAGACAAACTCACCGTCGTGTACCGTGAAGGAAGCGCCGTCGAGAGCCGTCACATCGGCGTATTCCTTGACAACATTTTTAAACTCTATCATTAGATCACATCCGACGAAAAATTGTTTTGCCCGCCGTATCAGTATTTTACGGGCTTTGAGTTAAGATACTGCTTGACCATAAGCGCGACCTTGAAGGTGATGGCGTGCTCGAATTCGCGCAGATCAAGCCCCGTTACCTTGCGGATCTTTTCAAGTCTGTAAACCAGCGTATTGCGGTGCACAAAGAGCTTGCGCGACGTTTCGGAAACGTTGAGGTTGTTCTCGAAGAAGCACTGAATGGTCATGAGCGTTTCGCGATCGAGCAGCTCAAGGCTTCCCTTCTTGAAGACCTCCTGCAGGAACATCTCGCAAAGAGTAGTCGGAAGCTGATATATCAGACGTCCGATACCGAGATTGTCGTAGCTTATTATATTCTTTTCGGATTCGAACACTCTGCCGACCTCAATGGCGATCTGAGCTTCCTTGTAAGCTCTGGCAAGGTCCTTGATGTTGTCAACTATCGTCGAGATACCGATAGAGACCTTTGAGAAGAACTCGGTGCTGAGAGTGTCGGCGATCTTTACGGCGATCTTCTCCACCTCGCGCATCTCGGTATTCGGCTTTACCTCTTTTACGAGCACAATATCGCGCTCGCCGACGCTGATGATATAGTCACGCGGCTTGTCGGGGAACATATTCTGAAGCATTTCAAACGGCATCATATCTGTCTTGCCGTAGAACTTGATGAGCAGAACGACACGGTATTCCTCGGTGTTGAAATGAAGCTCCTTGGATTTGATATAAATATCGCTCGGCAGAATATTATCGAGAATGATATTTTTGATAAACGAGCCCTTGTCGTATTTCTCGTCGTAAAGCTCCTTTATATTGGAGAGCGATACAGACAGCATCTTGGTGAGCACTTCAGCCATCTTGTCCTCACCCTCGACAAAAACAGTGTATTCGGACTTCATGTTGGCGCCGATAGGACGGTATGTGTATCCGCCTTTGCATATCATGTCCGACGCATAGAGCAAATCGTCGCGCAGACCCGGCATAAATTCCCCTATTCTTACAAGCTCCGAACAGGCAATGATATTGTTGGATTCGTCGATAACTCCTATCGTGCGGTCAACGGTATCCTTCATCTGATGAATTACGCTTTGAAATAATCTGTTAGACATGACTTATATTCGTTCCTCTCATCTGTTCAATTTGACGATTTGTTTGTGAAATCTAACCTATATTTTATATCAAAAATTGTGATTTTTCAATAGGCAAACGCTGATTTTTTTCAAAAAGCCCGATTTTTTTTGTGAAATATATCCGAATTGCTGACATTGATTCCCTTTTAGGCGCCCTTAAGCTTCGAATTCAAAATATATACACGCAAGAATGAATTCCGCCGCGCTTTCCGTCCTCAGGATGCGCGGACCGAGCCCCGTCGGTATCAGCCCGGCATTGCGGGCATTCTCAGCTTCCTCCGGGAAAAATCCGCCCTCGGGTCCGATAACGACCGAGAGAGCGCTCCCGCGCGGCAGTGTATTCCCGAGCTCCGCAAGAACGTGCGGAGCTGCGCGCGTCCCTTCCCCCTCATAGCAGAAAAGCACGGGGCCTCGCACCGCGGCATCTGACAGCATACAGTCAAAATCCATGCAATGCCCGACCTCGGGTATACGTCCCCTGCCCGATTGCATGGCAGCCTCAAGCGCTATGCGCGCACGTCTTTCGCGCTTGCGGTCCTCACCGTCGGACGGCTTCACAACACAATTGCGACTGTAAAACGGGATAACCCGCGCCGCACCGCATTCGACCGATTTCTGTATCACCGTATCAAATTTGTCACCCTTTACGAGCGCCTGATATACCGTAATGTCAAGCGGAGGCTCGCCTGCGCTCGGCGCACGTCGTTCGACAGCAAGAGTCACCGTGTCAGAGGTAAACGACTGCGTGCGGCAGAAATAATCGTTACCCCTGCCGTCGCACAGCGTGAGGGGTTCGCCGCACCGCATTCTCAACGAGCGCGATATATGCTTTGCGTCATCGCCCGCAAGCACGGCACAGCCGTCCTTGATATCCTCGGGAGAAACAAAAAAACGCGGCATATGCCCACCTCCGTACAGTCTGACCGTTTTATCTTTATATATTATACATTTTTACGCGCCCCTTGTCAATTCCCCGCGGAGAAAACACACAATTGCTTTACAATTTGAATGAAATATGATACAATGTTTGTGCTATAATTTTTTCAGAATGCAAATAATATCGGGGGGGAAACACCGTATGAACAGCAACAACGACCCGAGAGACGAGAAATTGCAGGCGGGTGAAATAGTGATAGACAATCCCGTTTTGAAAAAGGCAGACAATTTCTGGTTCTACAACAAGTGGAAGATAATCATTACCGCATTTGCCGTTATCGTTCTCGGCGTGTGCATATGGCAGAGCTGCACCAAAGAAAACTACGACGCAACTCTCATGTACGCGGGACCGTATGATGAGATCAACACCAAAGAAAACTTCATTGCCGTACAGAACGCGCTGAACGCCGCGATCCCCGAGGATATTGACGGCAACGGTGAAAAAAGCTGCGATATTGTTACGCTCATCATTTATTCGAACGATCAGATCGAAGAAATGAAGAAGACAGCAGCGTCCGAAAGCAAGAAAATATATGTCAACGCCGAAATGAACAATCAGGAGCTGCAGAAGTTCGACCAGCTGATACTTGCCGGCGAATATTCGGTGTGTCTGCTCGATCCGACCCTTTACGAACGCGTAAAGGCCGCCGGCGGCTTCCGCAGGCTCGACGAAGTGCTCGGCAGCACGCCCGATTGCGCAAACGATGAATATTCGATACGCTTTGCCGACACCGAGTTTGCAAAATACTTCGGCGTTTTCGGCAAATTTCCGCCCGATACTCTTCTCTGCCTGCGCACTCAGAGCAATTTCGGCGGCAAAACGGCTGATGCCAAATACGACACGTCGATAAGCTTTTTCAAAAGTATTGCAGAATTCAGCCCCGACAACTGATATTTCCCGAAAGGACCCACGCATACACCAATGAACAAAAAGATCATCGCAAACGTCTGTCTTTTCCTCACCGCAATAATATGGGGCTTCTCATTCGTCGCTCAGGTACTCGGCAGCGACGTTATCGACCCTTTCTCATTCAATGCGATACGTTTCGGCGTCGGAGCCGTATCACTCATACCGGTGATGCTTCTGCTTGAAAAGCGCCCGCGCGGAAAGCTTTCTGCCGAACAGAACGCCGATGACCGTCGCAAACTGCGCACCACTGTCATTGCGGCCGCGGTTTGCGGCACGATACTTTTCGGCGCCTCCACACTTCAGCAGATGGGTGCTCAGATAACCAAGTCGCCCGGGCGCGCCGGGTTCATCACGGACCTGTATATAATCCTCACTCCGCTTTTTGCGACGCTTGTATTCAGGCGAAAGCTGCGTCCCACCGTTTTTGCGGGAGCCGTGCTCGCGCTCGCAGGGATCTATCTGCTCTGCATCAAGCCCGGCGAAGGCTTCAGCTTCGGCTCCGGCGAAATGCTGATCTTTCTCGGCTCATTCTTCTGGGCATTCCATATTCTTGCCATCGACCGTTTCGGATCGAAAATATATCACCTGCGTTTTTCGTGTCTTCAGTTTATAGTCGTCTCGGTGGAAAGTGCACTGTTCGCCGTGATATTCGAACACACCACACTTGCCATGGTATGGCAGGCACGCTGGGCGATATTCTTCTGCGGAGTGCTGTCCGTCGGTATCGCATACACACTTCAAACCATAGGGCAAAGTATGTCAGACCCGAGCTATGCCGCAATCGTATTTTCGCTTGAGGCGGTGTTCGGCGCGATCGGAGGAGTCATCTTCGGGCAGGACACCTTCTCCCCCGCCGGCATCGTCGGATGTGTGCTGATATTCGCGGGGATCGTCCTCTCACAGCTCACGATCGGCAAAAAAACGCCCCAAGACGCTGTCGAAGCACCGGATCGGCACTAAAATCAACCTGAGGTTTATTGACACGGGTAAAAAACCGTGATATAATAAAAGTATCAGTCGATACGGGCATCGGCTGAAATCTGGCTAAAAGGAGGCGATCGTTTTGTTCAACAGTCAAAAGACTGGCATCGGATGTGCCGCTCACAGCAGCTTTCCGGGAAACTCTCGCCCCGGAGCTGCCCGATAATTTTTATCCGAGTGTGCGCATCCGCTCTGCCGGCAAGACCCGACAGGCTCTCATGATCGCGGCATTACCGCAGCACTGCTGCAGTCTGTATGCACGGTCTGAAGAAAAAAGGAGGCGCAAATGCAATTTTCAACCGAATTCGGCGACAGGCTCGCGGGTCTTCGCCGCAGCACCGGAATGACACAGGACGCACTTGCCTCACGGCTCGGTGTTTCCGCTCAGGCTGTTTCCAAGTGGGAACGCGCGGTGTGCTGTCCCGACATTTCTCTTTTGCCCGCTCTTGCGGACACCTTCGGCATAAGTATAGACCTCCTGTTCGGCAGGTCGGCATAAGCCGAAAAAACAGCGCAGCCCCGTTGGAGCTGCGCTGTTTTTTATTTACGTATCATACGCATGAGTGCTGCCGCGATGCGGCAGCACTCTATCTGCTTTAATATTTACCGGTAGGAGTTATGGTCTCACCCGTCATCAAACGCCCCGCGTCGGCAATTATCTTATCGACAAATGAACGCGTCACGTAGAACTCAGCGCTGTCGCCTATCTGAATAAGTGAGCGGCGCTCGGTGTACGGATAGAATGTATACTCGAATTTCGGTATTTTGTCATACGAGGTCAGAACGGTCAGCTTCGCCTGCGCCTTTGTCGGGTCGGAAGTTATCGACTTGATCTGCTCGTCGGTCAGTCCGCTCTCGCCGTCATGCGCATCGCCGGCGATAGACGCGTACAGAAGCGACTGGAAAAACTTGCGGAAGTTCGCCATGCCGCAGCGGAGATAGGTCTTTGACACACCCTCCGGAGTTGTCACAACGATGGTATTTGCACCCACCTCGACCTTGTTGCCCGTCTTTGCGTCGGTGACACTGCCGACAAGCACAACGACCTCTTCCCCACGGCTGTTCGTTTCATACTTACCGCCGCGGATGTTCACCTTATTACCGGACGAATCAACAGCTTTTACGGTAGTGTCGTCGATCGTCCATGTGAAGCCTTTGGCATCAGTGATCGTAATGTTCGAGATCGCCTCCATAACAGTGCCGTCAGGACCGACGGCCCGAAGCTTCATGTTGTCGGATGCGATCTTTCCGTCCTTTTTCACACTGTCAGAGCAGGTGGGATTCGTGACGGAATCGCTCTCGGAGTTGTCAAGATAAAAATGATAATTCCCTGCAGGAGTTTCAAGAATGACCTCGGTCGCCCACGCAAGGTTCATAGAGAAATACGAAGAATCGACCCAGTCGACCATTCTGTAATCAAGGAAAAGCAACTGAGTGCGGCTCACCTCAACGACCATATCGTGACCGCTGATCGGCTTGTAGTCCTTGTCCGACTCAAAATACGTCTCCACGAACGAGTAAACATAATATGTCCCTCTATCGGTCATGGGGCTGACAAAAACCGTATGGTTTACCGGCTTTACCGATGAGCCGTCCTCCGAATTGGGAGTGTACTCAAAATAAATGACATACTCGGGCTTGTCGAGTCCGAATTCCTTCATATCGTCATCGGTGGGACCCAGCTTTGACACATGCAGGAATTCCATTTTGTAAAACGACTGCAGCGCATTGTTTGCCGCATCGGAATCAACGTTGTAACCCTTGGGATAATTCATGACATACGCGGTGTTGGCATAAAACGTACCGTTGCGAGATTCAAGATCCCAATAGGAGAAGCTGACTATCGGCTGCGCACTCGATGATTCCGGATCCTTGACGTCGGCAAGGTCGGCTCCGCGGAACAGAGAAAAGTTCTTTACGTTGAAGTAGGAATTCAGTGTCATAGGGTAACAGACACTGGGTGTGACAAATGTCTCGATCGGCAGATCGAAAACGCTGTTCACGTTTTCTGTGAGCGTTGACTGTCCGTAAACGCTTATAACGGAAGCATCGACGCTGTAATTCATGATATACACTGCATCGCGTCCGCCGTAACGCACGTAGTATCCGCCGCCCGACGGTATCATATCACCGATATAAACAGTATGGATATTGCCGGACGTATCGACAAGACGATACCAGTCGGGAGTGTAATCGTACTCCTTGCCGTCCTCATCAGTACGCTTCTGATCGTCAAGACCGTATTCGGTATACTTACCGTCGGCATCCTTGATGGGATCTTCAATCTTCTGCATCGTCAGCGGATATCCGCAGGAGACAGCAAGCTGAGAGAGCAGCGCCTGGTCAAACGCGGTGTCCTCGTAGTCCTTTATCTGGAACTTGTCGTTTTCATCACGGTAGAAAGTGTAATCCTCGGTCTTTGTATGAACACGTATAGACTGGATACTTGCCTGCTGGGTATGACGGAACATGAGTATGCGCCTCGAAGTTCCGACATCCTCGCCGTCCTCGGTATCGACGACAGCAATGACAGTAGGCTTTCCCGTCTTCTGATCGATCTCAACGAGCGTGCCGAGAGCAGTGTTGAAATAACCTTCTTTGGTCGTTTCAAGCGTGTAACCCTGCTTGTCGCAAAGCACGTACACGCCGCCTTTCTGCTTCACATAGTATTTGGCACCGTCATCGTCTGTATAGACCGTCATGTTAAGGTAATATTTCGCCACTCCGAGCCCAACGCCGAGTACGACAACGCACACGAGCAACGCCGCTATCAAGCGCTTCTGGGCTTTGAGTACGGATCTGCGACGGCGGCCGACGGTCGTCGTGCCGTTTTGATTTTTCTGCATCATGCGTATTTTCTCCTGACAAGCACAACAATGCCGACGCCGAACACCGCAACAGGCGGCAGAACGGTAAGCAGCACGGTGAAGCGATTGGCTTCGGCAGTGGTCAGACTTTCGATCTTGGTTGAAACAAACGTCTTGCTTTCAAGTCCGACGGGAACAAATTCTTTGCCCATGGCTCTCATTGCACTGAGCATAACGTCTGTGTTACCGTAAACATTTGACTGAAGCATCTTTGTGCCGAGGAAACCGGTAGAACCGCAGGCAAGAACATACGAATAATCGGGGTCGGTATTGGTGACCATTCTTGTCTCGCGGGACACTGTCATAAGCTTGTACGGGTCGGCTTCGGTCGCCGTTCCTATCTCGCGTCCGCCCGCCATAGCCTTGGCATCGGCATAGGAAACAAACACATCGTAGATATCGCGTGACGCGCCGTCGCGGTAGAAGCTGCCGTAGGTGAAGCGGTCGGTCTTGTCGTCCTCATTAACGTATTCGGTAAGCTGATAACCGTCCGCATACTTTATGGGCATAGCGTCCTTGAATATCACCTTGGGCGGGAACTGGGTGCGGAGATCCTTATGGATCGAAGCACCGAGGCCTCCGGATGTATATGCGCCGATTATCGTCATACCGTCGGTCGTGAGCGAGTGGGCATTGTCCTGAACCACACAGGATTCAAGCTTACCGGAGACGTTTTCCTCGCGCATGAAGGATATTCCCCACTCTTCGAGATATTCCTCAAGGTGAGGGAGGCGCGGGGTCGCGGGATCCATAAAGACAGCCATTGCGTTGTTGCCGTCAAGGAAGCGGTCTATTTTTTCGATCTCTGATTTATCGGAGATACCCTCTTCCTTCACAAGGAAGTCATCGCTCGGATTGTATATGAACAGCATACGGCAATCCTCGGGGATCTCCTGATTTGAAAGATCTATTGCGGAAACGATGTAGCCCGCATCCTGAAGCATAGAAAGGAGCGCCGCGCTCGAAGCTCTTTCGGCATCGGTCGTAAACGGCTCACCATGATTCACGGTAACACAAGCGATGGGAGACTCTGCCTGTGTAACGGCAAGAATGCCCGAAACGAGCTTTTTTTCGCCGTTGTATGCCACGGGAGTCGACGTGTCGGTCTCTTCGAACATATAAAATGCACGGAGGGTGTAAACGCGGAACTCGGTACCGCAGGCGATTATAACGGACTGCGAATTTATAGTGGACTTCGATGTTGTCTTATACTGATTTACCGCGGTCGGGTTGCGGTAGATATTGATGTGTTCGATCTTTACATAATCGACCTTCTGCGCGATCTCGAGAGCCGACCGGTACACGAGCCGCTGTGTCGTGTCGCTGTCAAGGTTATCCGGCTCGTCGCAGAAAATGATCTTCACGTCCTGTCCCTTGCTGTCAACATCTTTAAGTGCGCTTATGGCAGCATCGGAGAGAGTATAGAGGCTCTCGGTGGTCATATCGGTGTACCAAAGCAGTTTCTGCGCCAGGAATGTAAAAAGAGCGTTGAAAAGTATCACCGCTGCAATAAGCACGCAGGTGAGGATGAGCGCTACCCCGCCGTAGCGGAAGCGGCGCGAATGCAATGCGTTTTTGGAGCTGTTCATCTGTGTCGCCTCCGATCACGCCCAACGCCTGCGCTCGTAAACGCGCACGGTCAGGTAAAGGAAAATGAAAGTAAGTGAAACGTAGTATACCAACGCGGACCAGTCGAGCATACCGTATCCGAAATTGGAGAAGCGCGAAAGAACGCTGAACCAGTCAAGCACATATCTGACGGCATAGCTCGTGACAAGACGCGTGCCCTCTTCGTCCGATCCCGCCTGGCTGAGCAGGTTCAGGATGACCATCGTAAGCAGCACACCGATCGTGATAACGGCTGCGGAGAGCTGATTTTCGGTGAGCGACGAAACGAAAAGTCCGATCGCTATGAACGCGGCACCTATCAGCGCGATGCCGATGAGTGAGCCCCATACCTGTGCGGTATTGGGACCGATGTGATCGCCCTTCAGCCAGTCGCCCGAGGCTTTTTTGGCAGCTATCTCGGATGCAGCCACCGAATAAAGCGGAATAAAGTTGATGCAGGAAAGCGCAAGAGAGCCCACGAACAGCGTGAGCGCCGCGCAGAACTTACCCATGACCATTCCGAATATCGTGACAGGCGAAGTGAGCAGAAGCTGCTCGGTGCGCATTTTTCGTTCTTCTGAGAACATTCTCATCGTAAGAAGAGGAATGAGAACTATCATGGCAAAAATGATGTACTGAAAATACGAAGAGGTGCTGTATGAATTCGCCTGAAAGGTCGTATAGCAGAATATAAGCGCAGCCAGAGCCATGAACACACCAATATAAACATAGCCGACGGCGTTTATGAAATACGAGCGCATCTCCTTTTTATAAATTGCAAGCATAAGCCTTTACCGACCGCACAGCGGTCATCCTTTCGGTTTTTATCGGTTTGTTTTATGAAAGATTTTATCGGTTATCTGTCCCCGGAGTCCTTTGTGTTTTTGCTGTCGTCGGCAAATGTGTCGGATTTTATGGTATAATCCTCGTAATATTTGCCCTGCTCCGCCGGCGTCTCCTCCGGCGCGTTTTCCGATCTCTTTATCTGCTCGGCGGTCTTTTCCACTATCTCGCCGGCAATATCACGTTCGGCAGTCGCCCTGCGCGTGCGCGGCGCCTTTTCGTTCGGTCGACGTGCTCCTGTCTTATCGACAACGGCAATGAAGATATCCTCGATGCTCATTCCGAGCGCTTCAAGCCCTATCATCGGCCACTTCTTTTCAGCCATGGTCCAAAACAGCTTCTTGCGGATGTCGATACCGACCTCGCTCTCGATCATGTATGTGTAAGCATCTCCGTCACGAGCCGCAAGCACCTCGGCATATGTGATACCCGCCATGTTGCGGAGTGTGGCAAGCACGTCGCGCTGCGGTCCCGCTATCTTCACATTGAAGCGGCGGGTGTTTTCGACTGCCCGGGAAATATTCTCCGTCAGCTCGTCCGCAACTATTTTGCCCTTGTTTATGATAACGATCCTGTCGCATACCGCCTGGACTTCCTGAAGGATGTGCGTGGAAAGAATGACGGTATGCTCTTTTCCGAGAGTTCTTATGAGGTTGCGTATCTCGATTATCTGCTTCGGGTCAAGTCCTATCGTCGGTTCGTCGAAAATAATAACGGGCGGATTTCCGATAAGCGCCTGCGCGATACCGACACGCTGGCGGTAACCCTTCGACAGATTCTTTATAAGCCTGCGGCGCACATCGCCGATCTTGACGACCGAGCAGACCTCCTCAATATGCTTTTGCTTGTTGAGGGTACACCCCTTGAGGTCGTAGCAAAACGAGAGATACTCATCCACCGTCATATCGGGATAAAGCGGCGGCTGTTCGGGAAGATAACCGATGAGCCTCTTTGCGTTCAGCGGGTCGTCGAGAATATCGACACCTCCTATGGTTACGCTGCCGGAAGTGGACGAGAGATATCCTGTGACGATATTCATCGTCGTACTCTTACCGGCGCCGTTAGGTCCGAGAAAGCCGACAACTTCACCGCGCTCCACCTCAAAGCTGATATCGTCAACGGCGCAGAAAGAGCCGTAATTCTTAACCAGGTGAGATATTTTAATCATAAAAAGCGGGTTCCTTTCATTTTGGATTATGACACCTAGTAAGTATAACACGCAAATATTTATATTTTATGAACGATCGGCAATTAGGCGAAAAAAGGTGGTATCGCAAGCTGATTTTTTTGTGATCTTCGTCCGAATATTGACACCCCCTGACGCATCAGTGCCGAAAAAAGGCAAAATTCCGTCCAAACAGGTCAAACATCTTGAAAAAGCACGGGACATACTGTATAATATATATAACTGCACTTCGAAAGGAGCAACAGATATGGCTGACGATAAAATATTACAGTATAAATGCCCGTGCTGCGGCGGGACCATCGAATTCGACAGCAAACTGCAGAAGCTGCGCTGCCCGTATTGCGACACGGAATTCGACGCGGATACGCTGCGCGGCTTTGACGACGGGTTGAAATCCACCGCCGACAACACACCCGAGTGGGATCCCTACGGCGAGGACAGCGGTAACGGGAACTGGCGCGAGGGAGAAACGGACGGAATGGTCTCATACGTATGCAAATCCTGCGGCGGTGAGGTCATAGGTGACAAAAACACCGCGGCGACCGTATGCCCTTTCTGCGGCAACAATGTCATAGTCACACAGCAATTCAGCGGAACGCTGCGTCCCGACTACGTGATACCGTTCAAGATCGACAAGGAGGGCGCCAAGACCGCGCTCAAAAACTTTATGAAAGGCAAAAAGCTGCTGCCCGATTCGTTTACCGATGAAAACCGCATCGACAGCATACAGGGCATTTATGTTCCCTTCTGGCTTTTCGATGCCGATGCCGACGCCTCGCTGAGCTTCCGTGCCACACAGGTGAGCTGCTGGTCGGACAGCAATTACGACTACACGCGCACCTCATATTATCAGGTGCTGAGAGCCGGTAAAATCGCCTTCGACCGCGTCCCGGTGGACGGCTCAAAGAAAATGGACGACACCTACATGGAGGCAATAGAGCCTTACAACTATGCCGATCTTGAGGACTTCGGCACGCCATACCTTGCCGGATATCTTGCCGACAGATATGACGTTGACGCCGATGCAAGCACGCCGAGAGCGAACGAACGCATAAAAAACAGCACCGCTGCGGCTTTCAGGGCGACCGTGCACGGCTATGCAAGCTGCACACCCACCGGGTCGAACATAAATCTTTCAAACAGAAACATCAGATACGCTCTTCTTCCCGTATGGCTGCTCAACACAAAATACCGTGACGAGATGTACACCTTTGCCATGAACGGGCAGACCGGCAAGTTCATCGGCAAGCTGCCGGTCGATCGTTCAAAGTACTGGAAGTACTGGGGCATCGTATTCGGCATTGCGGCGGCTATCGGGATCGCGCTTGCGTTCCTGCTGTAAAGGAGGCGACAAAAATGAAGATCGGAAAGAACATATTCGCTCCCCGCATCCTTGCAGTCATCACGGCTCTGCTGCTCGCATGCCTCTGTGTTATACCCGCAGGTGCAACGCAGAAGTACAAATGGGTCGATGACAGAAACGATCTCATCGGCGAGAACTGCGAAAAGGAAATAGAAGCTTCGTTTGAGTACATAAAGAATACCTACGATTACAATGTTTATTTCGCCACCGTTTACTCTCTGGGTTCAAAAACTGCAACGGAATACGCAGATGACCTTTACGACAGTCTCTTCCCCATCAATTCGACCGGCATTCTCATGCTTGTGAGCATGGAGGAACGCGACTATGCATTTTCAACGAGCGGCGCAGCGATAGACCTCTTCAACACCGACTCGAGGCTGATTAATCTTGAGCTTGCCGTTGTTGCACTTCTGCGCGTCAATGATTTTGAAGGTGCGGCAAAGACGTTTGCACATCTGACACAAAGCTGCCTTGAAGCCGTCAGACGCTACGAGCAGGACAAGGATGATATCCCGAACGCGTGGATGAACAGCTACTGCGAAACGATAGACGACTACTGGGTAAAGCGCAAGATGCCGGAAGAATACAATTCCGTTTCGCTGCGCGGAATTATAAAAGCACTTTCCGAAAGTCACGAGAACACCGGCGGCATCTATGATTACGGCAGAGACTATCTCAAACGCTGCGCGTCAAGATTTCTGATAGCGCTTGCGGTCGCTGCTGTCGTCGCCTTCATATGGGTCGGCGTAATGAAATCAAAGATGAACACCGCAAGGCGGCAGAATGCGGCATCGAACTATGTGCGACCGGACAGCTTCAAGCTGACGCAAAGCTCGGATCTGTTCCTGTACAGCACCGTCTCAAGGACGGCACGCGCAAGGGATGATTCAAGCGGAAGCGGCGGCGGAAGCCACACAAGTTCGTCCGGCGGGTCGCACGGCGGTTCAAGCGGAAAATTCTGAGTAACGCCCATATGACCGAAACAGGGTATGCGCGAGCCTTAAGGCTCCGCATACCCTGTTTTTTTATTTATATGTTTTTTCAGGCTCTTTCCGGCTTTTTGCCGAGCATGACGGATATTCTCTCGTCAAGCTCGCCGCGCGATATTCCGAGTACCTCGGAAAGCTCGCCGAGCAAACAGCAATAAGCCGAATGTTCAAAGTCGATATCAAGGTCGGGGAGCCTGCGGCGCGTGCGGCTGAATTCCTCACGGCGGCGGCGTACCGCTTTTACGATTCGCACATAATTGACGGGATCGGTCGTGCGAAGTGCCTCACGATACACATCGCGCCGCGATCTTTCATTATCGACGGTTATCGCGGCAATGTCCGAGATGCGGGCAAGCAGTTCTCCGGCTTTTTCTCTCGAAAGAAGCGGTCTCATCACCACATTTTCGTTTGTCACCGGCGTGTATATCACACTGTTCGCCTGGTCATACAACGGCTTGAGGACATAGTATTCCCTGTCATCCCCGGCATCATAGGGAGAGCGACTCATACCGTCAACACGGCAGACTCCGTTCGTTCCGTATACGATCAAATCCCCGATCTCAAACATAATTACGCTCCTTCCGAATTTAATATCTTATTTCCTTCATACATATATTATACACCGAATTACGCGGTTTGTCAAATAATTTTATTCATTATTGCCGAACATTCCGAAAAACTGACGCGATATATTCAAAATACCGGCTGCGCAGCACGGCGCAGCCGGTTATCCGTATTTGTTCCGCGTCACTTTTCTGCGGTGTTTTTTTTACGCAGATCGAGCAATGTCATCACGCCCGGGCGGTACTCGCGGCGGATAATGTGTATGATAAGCTCCTCGGCGGATGCAAGGCAGCCGACGGTGCAGACCGCGAACGAATATACCGTACCGATACCCGTCGAAATGAAATAAGGGAGCATGAACACCCCGAGCCCCGTCAGCTTGTTGAGGTATGTATGCAGCGCCGCAAAACGGTGATATTTTACAGCAGCGGTCAGATACGACGCCAGCCGCAACGCAAGCACGAGCCCCACATACGCCCATATCAGGCGCGGCAGACGTTCCCACAGCACCGGGAACATACGTATCATCATCACCGAGTAAAAAAGAAGGTCGGCGGCGCTGTCAAGCTTGGCACCGAGCTCGGTCGTGATATGCGCGGCACGCGCTATAACGCCGTCAAGCACATCGCTGATACCGCAAAGCGTGTATATGACAAAGAATGCGGGCGTCAGCGGTGTTATGAACATAAGGCACGCCGCACCAGCTATACGCAGCGATGTCAGTATATTCGGCAGTGTCAGCAGCTTTTTCATCCTTCCTCCATGGGATCGTTGCGGCGGAACGGTCCGCGCAGGCACAGAATGCCGTGCCCGTACATTTTCGCAGTCCGTGACCGCCGATCTTCATTATTGCGAAATAAAGATCCTGCCGCGCGCGACAGGATCCTTTGTGGTGCCGGTGGCGGGGGTCGAACCCGCACGTCCGTGAAGACACGGGATTTTGAGTCCCGCGCGTCTGCCAATTCCGCCACACCGGCATATTGCTTTATCGCGGCAATTAAATCTCTCATGTATTATACCACACCAAGAGATGAAAATCAAGACATAATACCGATTTTTCGACCTTCACTTTTCAGTATCGCGGATATTTTTGCCGCCGGAATGCTCGTAGCGATGTTCCCGCGTTGCGGAATGTAACTGTTTCTGCTCTGCGGCATACCATGAAAGAGAGAATATTCATACCCGCCGCAGGACGGCGGGACACACGGAGGTTGTTCATGAACGAAAGAACAAACGAACAAAGCAGAACGAACGGGATAGACTCCGCAGAGGAACAGCACTCTCCGCAGCGGGAAGCTACAGCAGAGCAGAATACGCCACCGGCAGCTCCGCAGACCATATCGGACGATCTGAGCGGCGAAGGGCGTCTGCTCGTCCGCGTCACGACAGCGACGGGAGCCATCCCTCTCGAAAATGCCACGGTCGTGATACGCGACAGTCCCGAGGCAGGCGGAGGCATCGTCGCATCACTTCGCACCGACCGCAGCGGACTTACACCGGTGATAACGCTTGCGGCGCCGCCAAAAGCCATCGCCCAGCAGCCGGGGACGGTCAGACCGTTTTCAACATACAACATCGACGTCATCCTTCCCGGATATTTCACCCCCGTATATGAGGGCGTTCCCGTATTCGATGGCATCACATCGGTGCAGAGCGTGGGAATGATACCGCTTCCCGAAAACGGCTTCCCCGACTCGCGCCGTCCGGATGAAAAAATAATCTATCCGGAATCAAACAATCCCGAGCTGTGATAGGAGGAACGCAATGCCTACAGTAACACCTGTCATTCCCGAGACAATAACCGTACATCTCGGCGCACCGGGAACTTCCGCCGCAAATGTGACGCTTCCCTTCTGGAACTACATAGCAAACGTCGCATCAAGCGAAATATATCCGTCGTGGCCGGAAAACGCTCTGCGTGCGAATATATACGCGCAGATAAGCTTTGCGCTCAACCGCATATACACAGAATATTACCGCTCACGAGGGTATGATTTCGACATAACCAACTCTACCGCATATGACCAGTACTTCGTTGAAGGGCGCGACATTTTCAGCAATATAAACGAGATAGTCGGCGAGATTTTCAACAGTTATGTCGTTCGCCAAGGCAGCGTAGAACCGCTTTTTACCCAATACTGCAACGGCACCACAGTCACCTGCCCGGGACTTTCGCAATGGGGAACCGTCGAGCTTGCAAACCGCGGACTGACGCCGTATGAGATACTTCAGTATTACTACGGCGACGATATCGACATAGTAACGAACGTTCCGGTGGAAAACGTGAGAGCCTCGGCTCCCCTTGTGCCGTTGAGACCGGGAAGTGCGGGAAACGGTGTGCGGAACGTTCAGATACGCCTCAACCGCATATCTCAGAACTACCCTGCCATTCCCAAGATCGTTGTGACCGACGGTCTTTTCTCGACCGATACCGAGGAGGCGGTAAAGGAGTTTCAGCACATCGCGGGACTCACGCCCGACGGTATAGTGGGAAACGCGACATGGTATGCGATACTGTTCTATTACAATGCCGTGAAACGGCTCAATGAGCTGAATTCCGAGGGGCTGTCACTCTCCGAGATATCGCAGGAATTTCCCTTTCTGCTTCAGGAGGGCATGACGGGTCAGGCAGTGAGAAATCTCCAGTATTACATCAGTTATCTTTCCCGCTATTATCAGACGATACCGTCTGTCGTCGTTGACGGTATATTCGGTCCGGCAACCAAAGCAGCCGTCATAGACGTACAGAACACCTTCGACCTTACGCCGGACGGCATCGTGGGTCCGTACACATGGCAACGGATATACAACGCCTATCTCGGGATCGCACGCACCATACCGATAGAGTATGTCGCGGGCAGGGGCATCCCATATCAGGGAGTTCCGCTGCGGCTGGGGTCGGAGGGCGAGACCGTTCTGTTGCTCCAAAGATATCTAAACCGCATCGCGCAGTCGATAAACGAGCTGCCCGAGGTGACGCCGACCGGTTATTTCGGAAATATAACCGAGCAGGTCGTGCGGTCATTTCAGGACTTTTACGGGCTTCCGGTCACCGGTGTCGTGAATATCGAAACATGGGATGCAATAGAGAGCGTGTTCGACGATGTGAGCGCCGAGGACACTCTGCGCGATGGTCAATACCCCGGCTATCCGGTTTCATGAATGGAGGACGCACGCAATGGACAAAAGAACCACCGAGACAGAAGCGCGGCGCAACATACAGCGTTATCTGCGTCAGCTGTCATATTTTGAACCTACGATATTGCCGCCGCCGATAGACGGCGTCGCCGGAGACGATACGACGCGCGCCCTGAAAGCTTTTCAGAAGCTTGATGGGCTCCCCGAGACCGGGATCGCGGACAGCATCACGTTTGACCGTCTGTTTGCCGCATATGTCGCTTCGCTTGAAGAACGCGCACAGCCTGCGGGCATATACCCGTTCCCGGACGCACCGGAAGGATATTCGCTTGAACCCGGCAACAGCACACCGATCGTGAGGCTCGTGCAGTTCATGCTTACGGAAATATCCGCGATATATGATATGTCTGCGAATGTAGCCGGAACGGGGATATACGATAAAGCGACCGAGGACGCAGTGCGCGATCTGCAATACCGCAATCTGCTGCCGGTCACCGGGATCACAGACAAAGCAACATGGGACGCGCTTGCGCGGGCCTACGGCTTTTATATTCTTTACCTCGAACCGTAAAAAAGCATAAAGGCGGACGGCAAAGTCAAAAATAGTGTCATAACATTATTTCTCAAGGAGCCCTACGCCAATGAAAAGTAAATTCACGCAAAAAGCACGCAGCACGCTCGGCAGAGCGCTTGACTGCGCGCGCGAGCTCGGGCACACATATATCGGATCCGAGCACCTTCTGCTCGGTCTGCTCGGAGAAGACGATTCCGCAGCGAGCCGCCTGCTCTATGCGCGCGGTGCCGATTATGACCGCGTGTTCTCTGCGGTGGCGGAAACCTCCGGAGTCGGTGCACCGAGCACAGTGCTGCCCTCTGACATGACACCGCGCACGCGCAGGATAATCGAAGTCTCGGCACAGGCGGCAGCAAAATACATGCAGAGCTTTATCGGCACCGAGCACATTCTTCTTGCCCTGTGTGAGGAACGCGACTGCGCCGCGGTGAGACTGCTTGAAGATCTCGGGCTCTCCCCCTCCGAGATACGCTCGGACATAACCTCATACCTTGAAAGCATCGCGGGCAGGGCGGCACTGAGGCAGACGGGCGACCGCATTGGCATACGTGACACGGCACCGACTCTTTCAAAATACGGGCGCGACCTCACTGCGGCGGCAGCAGCGGGAAGGCTCGATCCGACCGTGGGCAGAGAAGCCGAGACCGCGCGTGTGATACAGATACTCTGCCGCAGGCAGAAAAATAATCCTTGCCTTATCGGTGAACCCGGAGTCGGAAAGACCGCCGTCGTCGAAGGTCTGGCACGCCTTATCGCCAACGGCGATGTACCCGAGCAGCTTGCGGGGCGCACGCTCATAACTCTCGACCTGCCATCAATGATCGCCGGGGCAAAATACCGCGGCGAGTTTGAGGACAGGATGAAAAGTGTCATGGAGGAGGTCGCAAAATCCGATTCCATAATATTGTTCATTGACGAGATACACACCATGATCGGCGCGGGAGCTGCCGAGGGCGCGGTCGATGCGGCAAATATACTGAAACCGGCTCTGGCACGCGGAGAGCTTCAGGTCATCGGTGCAACAACGGTAAGCGAATACCGCATGCACATCGAAAAAGATCCGGCACTCGAGCGCCGCTTTCAGCCGGTGAATATCGGAGAGCCGTCCGAAGAAGATGCCATAAGTATTCTCGGCGGTCTGCGCAGCGGTTATGAGGAGCACCATGGACTCAGGATCACCGACGAGGCAATAGAAGCGGCTGTAAGGCTTTCGGCACGCTATATAAACGGCAGATTTCTCCCCGACAAAGCGATCGACCTTATCGATGAGGCGGCGGCAGGCAAGCGGATAGAACTTTCGAATCGCCCGGGCTCGCTCAGAAGCTACGAACGACAGCTTCGCGATGTGATGCGCGAAAAGGAGCAGGCGATCTGCAATCAGGACTTCGAAGGCGCCGCAGCTCTCAGAGACAAGGAGAACGGGCTGCGCCTCCTTTGTGAAAAGGCGCTCAGGGAAAGCACAGATAACGAAAACGATGCCGTAAGCGCCGAGGACATAGCCGATATCGTTACACGCTGGACGGGGATCCCCGTTACATCGGTCACTGAGGATGAATCGCGCCGACTCTCCGAGCTTGAGGAGCGTCTTGCCCGTCATGTTGTCGGTCAGAGCGAGGCAATAAAGGTCACGTCGGCAGCGATAAGGCGCGGCAGACTGGGAATATCCGACCCGCGCCGTCCGATAGGCTCGTTCATCTTTTCGGGACCGAGCGGTGTCGGCAAAACCGAGCTCTGCCGCGCACTTGCCGAGGAGCTGTTCGGTTCGCAGAGCTTTCTCCTGCGCTTTGATATGTCCGAATACATGGAAAAGCACAGCGTCTCACGGCTGATCGGCTCTCCGCCGGGTTATATCGGATATGACGACGGCGGGCAGCTCACCGAACGCGTGCGCCGCATGCCGTACTGTGTACTTCTCTTCGACGAGATTGAAAAAGCGCACGGGGACATTTTCAATATACTTCTTCAGATCCTTGAGGACGGACGACTGACCGATTCGCAGGGCAGGACGGTCGATTTCCGCAATACGGTAGTGATAATGACATCGAACATCGGCGCAAGATACCGTGACAAAAACAGCATAGGCTTTGATCCGCGCGGTACCTCCGCTTCCGGAAGCGACGAAAAACAGCGCGTGACGCGCGCACTCGAGGAAACGTTCAGACCCGAGCTGCTCAACAGAATAGACGAGATCGTTGTATTCAATCGCCTCAGCCCCGATGACGTACAAAAAATATGCCGCACCATGCTCGGTGAGCTATCGGCGCGCTGTGCCGCCGGCGAACGCGGATTTTCGCTTGTATTTGACGATAGCGCCACAGACTTTCTCTGCCGGCGCGGATACGATCCCGCACTCGGCGCACGCCCGCTGAGGCGCGTGATACAGCGCAAGGTCGAAGAGCCGCTCGCCGATGCCATGCTCTCCGGCGGCGTGAAAAAGATAGTCCGCGGCAGCAGAGTCACGGTCACCGCCTCTGGCGACGGAGAAGAACTGTCCATTGACATCAAATAAGTCTTTAATTTTGCAATATTATCTTGACTGTTATTCTTTTTTGTGGTATAATACCTCCCATAAAGTGAATATTAACCGAATCAAAGGAGTTAAAAATGAAATACAGCAAGGATTATATTGCAAAAGTCATCGCCGCCGTCGAAAAACGGAATCCCGGCGAGCCTGAGTTCATCCAGGCGGTAAAAGAAGTTCTCGAATCGATCGAGCCTATGCTTGAAGCGCGCCCAGACATCGTTGAGGCGGGCATCATCGAGAGACTCGTCGAACCCGAAAGATTTATCACATTCCGCGTCGCGTGGGTAGATGACAATGGTGAAGTACAGGTGAATCGCGGCTACCGCGTACAGTTCAATTCCGCCATCGGTCCCTACAAGGGCGGTCTGCGTCTGCACCCGAGCGTGAATGCGTCGATCATCAAATTCCTCGGATTCGAGCAGACCTTCAAAAACTCGCTCACCGGTCTCCCCATGGGCGGTGCCAAGGGCGGCTCCGATTTTGATCCCAAGGGCAAGAGCAACGGCGAGATCATGCGCTTCTGCCAGGCGTTCATGACCGAGCTTTACCGTCACATCGGCCCCGACACCGACGTTCCCGCAGGTGATATCGGCGTCGGCGGACGTGAGATCGGCTACCTGTTCGGACAGTATAAAAAGATTCGCAACGAATTCACCGGTGTGCTCACCGGCAAGTCCCTCACCGCCGGCGGCTCGCTCGCACGCACCGAAGCTACGGGCTACGGCCTCTGCTACTTCACCGAGGAAATGCTGCACGATGCAGGCACCTCATTTGCCGGCAAGCGTGTCGTCATCTCCGGCTCCGGCAATGTGGCGATCTATGCAGCCGAAAAGGCAACGACGCTCGGCGCCACCGTCATTGCCATGAGCGATTCCTCCGGATATATAGTTGACGAGAACGGCATCGACCTCGCTCTCATTAAAGAGATCAAGGAAGTAAAGCGCGGAAGGATCCGCGAATATGCCGACGCAAAGGGCGCATCGGTAAAATATGTTCCCGCATGCCGCGAGATCTGGACCGTGCCCTGCGACATCGCTCTTCCCTGCGCAACTCAGAACGAGCTTGACGCGGCGGGCGCCGAAGCACTGGTAAAGAACGGTGTGTTTGCCGTCGCCGAGGGCGCCAATATGCCCTCCACGCCCGAAGCTATTGAGATATTCAAAGCAAATAAAGTGCTGTTCGCTCCCGCAAAGGCGTCAAACGCTGGCGGCGTTGCAACAAGCGGTCTTGAAATGTCCCAGAACTCGATGCGTCTCTCGTGGACATTCGAAGAGGTCGATGAAAAGCTTCACGGCATAATGAAGAACATTTATAAGAACGCCTCCGCAGCCGCCGAGAAATACGGACACAAGGGCGACCTTGTGGTCGGAGCCAACATTGCAGGCTTCCAGAAGGTAGCCGAGGCTATGCTCTGGCAGGGCGTTTGCTGACATCACGCAAAAAGACCTGCTGCCGCGCAAATGCGCGGCAGCAGGTCTTTTTGTTTACATCGGCACCGTCAGCTTACTGAATGAACATGGCGTCACCGAAGCTGAAAAAGCGATATTTCTCCTTGACAGCCAGCCGATAAGCCTCAAGCATCTTATCACGGTCGTAGAACGCACTCACGAGCATGAGGAGCGTGCTCTCGGGCAGGTGGAAATTCGTTATCAGCGCATCGACCATTTTAAATCTGTATCCGGGATATATGAATATCCCCGTGTCGGCGCTCATAGCGTGCAGTATCCCCTGCTCATCCGACGCGCTCTCGAGCGTGCGGCAAGAGGTCGTTCCGACGGCGATTATGCGTCCTCCGGCAGCACGGCGCTCATTTATCGTTTTTGCGGCTTCCTCACTGACCGAAAAATATTCGGTATGCATAATGTGCTCCGATACCTTGTCGGCTTTGACGGGACGGAAGGTCCCGAGACCAACATGGAGCATGACCGGCACGACAGCTACGCCCATCGCACGTATCCTGTCAAGCAGCTCTGTCGTAAAGTGCAGCCCGGCGGTCGGCGCGGCAGCCGAGCCCTCCTCGCGCGAATAGACTGTCTGATACCTTTCGGAGTCCTCAAGCCGCTCCTTTATGTATGGCGGCAGGGGCATAAGACCTATCTCGTGAAGCAGAACGTATGAATTCTGATATACCGAACGGTCATATTCGAAATGAACTATACGGTTGCCCTCTTCGACTATGTCGGTAACCTCGGCGGCAAGTCTGCCGCCGCCGAAGACGAGACGCGCCCCAATCTTCGCCCGTTTACCGGGCTTAACGAGCGTCTCCCACTCGTCGGGACCGTGCTGACGAAGCAGCAGCAGCTCAATGGCTGCCTCCGGTCTGCCCTCGGCGTGACCGTAAAGACGTGCGGGAATAACACGCGAGTCGTTTATGACAAGAGTATCCGTCGGGCGCAGATAATCTGTTATATCGTGAAAATGCCTGTGCTCGATAGCTCCCGTCGCGCGGTCTATGACCATAAGCCGCGAGGCATCGCGCACCTCTGTGGGGTGCTGAGCTATCAGCTCCTCGGGAAGATCGTAATAAAAATCATGTGTGGACAGATCGGTGTCCGGTTTTTTGTTTATAATAACGTCGCTCAAACTGAATAAGCCGTGCCTTTCAAAAATATTCACGGGACGCCGCACCTTTGTCGCGCAGCGCACCATGCGCATATATTATATAACAAAAGGTGTTTTTTTGCAACCTTTTTAAGCAAGCAAGGAGTGATACGGCAGATAAATGAGCAGATACACGGTATTTACCGGGGTCGGCACCGCGCTCGTGACCCCATTTGACGACTCCGGGCACGTTGATCTCGACGCGCTCGGCACGCTTATCGACCGCCAGATCGACGGCGGAGCGGACGCGCTCGTGATGACGGGCACAACGGGCGAAGCGCCGGTGCTTTCGGCAGACGAAAAAAAGGAGATATGGCGCTTTACGCGCGCAAGGATCGACAGCGGCAAGCGAAAGGTCCCGCTCATCGCTGGCAGCGGCGGCAATAACACCGAAGCTGCTGCGGCGCTGGCGCACGATGCGGAGCTTGCGGGAGCCGACGCGCTGCTTGTCGTGACTCCATACTACAACAAAAGCTCGCAGGCGGGGCTTTGCGAGCATTACAGGCGCATTGCCGGCTCAACATCACTGCCGGTGATCGCATATACCGTTCCGTCGCGCACCGGCGTCAATGTAGCGCCGGATACATGGCGCAAACTCGCATCCATCCCGAATATCGTCGGCGTCAAGGACGCGACCGGCGACCTCAGGCACACCTCGCGGCTCTCGGTCATGCTGGGCGACGAGTCACGCCCGGATTCGCTTGCCGTCTATTCGGGAGACGATGAGCTTACGCTGCCGGTGCTTTCATACGGCGGCTGCGGAGTGATATCTGTCGTGTCAAATGTGATCCCGGGCGAGATGCACGAGCTTTGCCATCTGTTTTTCGGCGGTAAAAACGACGAGGCACTGCGTCTGTGGCGCAGGATAAGCGGCGTCACCGCAGCAATGTTCTGTGACGTGAACCCGATACCGGTAAAAGCGGCGCTGGCGGAAATGGGACTTTGCCGCCCGTATCTGCGGCTTCCGCTCATCCCGCTCTCGGCAGAGAAGAAAAATACCGTCCGAGCCGCACTGCGGGCAGCCGGAATGCTGTAAGGATATCAAAACAAAATCGGAGGTGCCGAAAAACTCATTCTGAGTTTTTCGGCACCTCCGTAAGGTTTTATTCGGCTTTTTCTGCGGGATGCTCGGATTTTTCCGCCTCCGCGGCAGGCTTTCCGAGGTATTCGGGCAGCTTCATGCCCGCCATGTCGAACAGATCGGTAAGCGGCGGGACCGACTTATACAGCCCCGAGATGAACCCCGCGGTGCTGCTCTTTCCGTCGGCGCCGCTCTGTCCGTTGTCCCAGACTGTCACCTTGTCGATCTTGAGGTTCTTGACGGCATCGACCTGAATGCGGGTCAGCTCCTCGAGCTTGTCGGTGACCATCAGTCTGATGGCGGCGTTTGCGTCTCCGCCCGCAGCGGCGACGACCTGCGCAAGACCCTCTGCCTGCTTTACGAGTATCTCTCTCGCACCGGCAGCCTCTGCCTGCATCTTCATGAGTATCGCGTCGGCTTCACCGCGCGCCTTGCGGCGCATCTGCTCGGCTTCAGCCTCCGCCTTCAGCTCGGCTTCTCTCTTGGCGATCTCGGCTTTTACAAGAACGTCAGCCTCGAGCTTCGCTCTTTCAAGCTCGGCACGCGCACCTTCGGCGTCGCGCTGCGCGGCGTAGGATTCCTCCATCGCCTTTGCCGACTGAATGTTTTCGGCGGCAACGGCGCGCTTGTTCGCTTCCGCTTCTCTTTCGCGGCGTGTCGCGTCGGATTCGGCGATTTTCACCTTCGCCTCGTTCTCACCGGCTATAGCCTCGGAGTTGGCTCGGGAGACATTGATCCTCTGATCCTTTTCGGCGGCAGACGCACCGATGGCACCGTTTCTGTCAGCCTCGGCGACCGAGATCTTTGCGTCGTTTATCGCCTTTGCGGCAGCCTCTTTACCGAGCGCGGCAATATACCCGCTCTCGTCGTCGATATCGGTCACGTTGACGTTTATCAGGCGCAGACCGATCTTTTTGAGCTCTGTCTCAACGTTGCCCGAAACCGCATCAAGGAACTTGTCGCGGTCGGTGTTGATCTCCTCGATGTCCATCGTGGCGATGACAAGACGAAGCTGACCGAAGATTATATCCTTGGCAAGCTCCTGTATCTCGGCAAGCTTGAGACCGAGAAGGCGCTCGGCTGCGTTCTGCATCACGCCGACCTCGGTAGAAATACCGACGGTGAAACGCGAGGGAACGTCAACACGGATGTTCTGGTGCGACAGCGCGTTCGTCAGATCAACCGGGATCGACAGCGGCGTCAGATCGAGATACTCATACGACTGCACGATCGGAACGATGAACGCCGCACCGCCGTGAATGCACTTGGCAGAGCGCTGCGTGCCGTCGCGGTTGGTGCCGACCTTACCGTAAATGACCATGATCTTGTCGGAGGGGCATTTTTTGTACCTCGACGCGAACACGACGATGAAGGCAAACAGCACGATCACGACCGCCAGAACTATCAGCGGGACCGCGGCGGAAAGTCCGCCCGCGAGCATGGGAATGAAGTGTGTCATTTTTTATTCTCCTCAAAAATAATTTGGATCGATGTAAATAAGCCGCGAAAGCTCCGTGGCCGCGCAGCACAATCCGTGCGCGTCAGTCGTCCCGCTCTTTGTCCTTGCGGCGCTTGCGCGTCAGAGTTAAGATCGCAGCGGGGACGGCGGCAGCAACGACCGCTCCTGCGGCAAACATCACCGCACGCTCGCCCTTTTCGTCGCCCGTTTCGGGCGATGTGGCTGCGTAATTGCGGACATAGTCAAAAATATCTCCGCCGGATATGCGCCAACCGTCGTCGGTATATACGAGGTCGGCAGTATATGTACCGTCAAAGTAGTCGGGAGGACCTTCGTATGGAGCAGACGCTTTTATTACTGCCACGGTACTTTTGAATTTCACGCTCGCGGTTTTGCCATCAGATTTAATGTCAATGCTTTCGCCTCTCAATAATACACTAGGCTTGACAAGACGCAGCCTGTACCAATTTCCGTTCGCTCCGCGCCTTACGAGTTCAACGTCCGGTCCGCCCGGAACATGAATATCTTCCACCATACGTGCCGCAAGCTCAGGTGTCAGACATTTCTTATAATCCTCGAGTACAAAATTACGGATATCCTCGCCGAAATACTTTTCATAGTGTTCGGTATTATTATATTCGAAATAATAGAACGTTTTCCCATTGGCATAAGGAACACCTTTTGAATCGCACTTGAATCCTACAATTCCGACTATGTTCTGACTTCCTGATACATCGTATAGAGGGTATGAAGAATCTTCAAATTGGTTGTACAGATCCTTGAATGTCTTTTCGTCGAGAGGCTCGATGTCTGATTCCGCCACGGGCAGCAAAGCAAACAACATCGTCAGAATAACGATCAGTGACAATGTAAAAATGCTCTTTTTTCTCATGGTGTTCTCTCCTTTTGTTTGCTTTTATTTATTTCAGTCCCGCTCTCTGTCCTTGCGGCGCTTGCGCGTCAGAGTTAAGATCGCTGCGGGAACGGCGGCGGCAACGACCGCTCCTGCGGCAAACATCACCGCACGCTCGCCTTTTTCGTCGCCAGTCACCGGTGACGTTGCAGAATCGCCTAACGCCCATGCAACAAAACTACACTCACCGATTTTCCATCCCGAATCAGTTTTTACAAACAAAACGCGGTAATCATTCGAAAGTTGTGTTACACCGCTCGTGCGTGTAAATATCAATGAAGCTTCCTCGCCGTTGCATCTAAAGTCACGAAAATCATGGTACGTCACAGGATTGAAACTGTCGTTCTGTGTCCCGTAGCCTTCGTAATATTTCAGAAGTATTCCATCACTGTCATATCTGAATATCTCTATCGGTACAGCTCTTTTTTCGCGCGGGTGATGGAAGCTTGTCATTTCATCTGCAATATTATCGACATAATATTGTTTTGCGTACTCTTTCCAAGCATCTACGGTTAAATACTTGCATTCAGGATCAAGGTCAAGATAATTATAGCTTTTTTTCCATTGACCGTTCTTGCTATACGACTCCCCTGATGTTGAAGTACTGAAAGCACGCACATTATCTTCACGTATCGTATAACTCCCGTCCGCCCCCATATCCTTAACAACATTATACATATGCTGAAATTCGTCAAACGGGTGTTGGATGTGCGACATACATTCACGCGCATTTTTGAATATATCCAACGCATCATCATATGTCAGTGCGGCTGATTCGGCTTTTACACCAACACACACGCAAGTGAATAGAAGAACTATGCTCATTGCCGCTGCTATGATCATCTTTTTCATTTTCAAATTACCTCACCACTACGATTCAAGATACCGAAATACTATCCAGTGACTAACTGAATCATATATTTCATTCTCTCCTTTTGTTTGTTTTTGTGTCTTATAATATTTTTGTGACTTATAATATTATATATTTAATTCAGTCCCGCTCTTTGTCCTTGCGGCGCTTGCGCGTCAGAGTTAAGATCGCTGCGGGAACGACGGCGGCAACGACCGCTCCTGCGGCAAACATCACCGCACGCTCGCCCTTTTCGTCGCCCGTTTCGGGCGATGTGGCTGCGTAATTGCGGACATAGTCAAAAATATCTCCGCCGGATATGCGCCAACCGTCGTCGGTATATACGAGGTCAACGGTGCAATCCATTTTTATTTCTTTATCGTTTGGATACTTTATTATGATATCCGCCCTTCTCTCAAGATCAATAACCCCGACGTTTGCATTGCATTTGACCTCCGCATTTTTTCCGTCAACACGTATACTGTCCACCCTGCTCACAAATAGTATCGGCTGTATCAGGAACAGCTTATACCACTTTCCGTCGCTCTCCTGACGTGTGAGTTCGACATCCGGTCCGCCCTCAACGTGATAATCCTCGGTCAGCCGATCCGCCAATTCGGGAGTCAGACAGCTCCTCAGTTCCTCCGCAGCTTCGGCACGCACCTTACTAATATCTATAGTGCTGCTTCTGCTGTAATCGATATAGTAATAACTTTTACCGTTTGCGTATGCAACACCATGTGAATCACATCTGAACAGCTTTACCGGATAGGGGACTTGCGATGTATTCAAATGAAACAAAGTAAAAGCACTGGGAGAATTGAAAACTTTAAGCATCAACTCTTTAAACACTGTTTCGGTCAGTTCATCAACCTTAGTTTCCGCATCAGCCGCTCCTACGGAAAGCACGGTACCGGCAGCAAGCAAGACAAAAACAAGCAAAATCGAAAGCAGTCTGAGTTTTACGGCGTGTAAACGTGTGAAAATGCGTTCTCTTTTCATGGTGTTCTCTCCTTTTGTTTGTTTTTTATCTTTACAGAACCGCATGCGGCTCTGCGAAGTGCTTACTGCTTCCGGTCGTTACGTTCCGGCGCGGGGCGTGCGCCGTGCGCTCACATTTTTTATTTTACGGCAGCGCGGGATATGCGCACGTTTATCTCATCGAGATATGAGTCGGCATCCGCGTCGGCGAGCACAGGCAGATCGGCCGCTGCGGTGCCGTCATGCGCCGTGAGCACTATATGACGATATTTTGTTCTGCCCTCGTACAGCGACGAACCGGCATCGGTGTCGGCGTATGCGGCGGATGCAAGGTCGGAATAGGCGATCTCACGGAAGAGCTCATCGGCACGGTCCTCGGTGAGGCTCACGCGGCGCTCGCCTATACAGATCGCCCCAGGCTTCAGCATAAAGCCCGAAAGCGAATATACCGACGAACGTTCTCTGCCGTCGTTCCCCTTTTTGAAGAGCGCCGAGGGATCGTCGAAAAAGTATGTACCGAAAAACACGGGATCGGTGTGGTGGTCCTCGCTCGCACCGCCGTAGCGATGTTCGTTCCTATATTTTATAACGTCTGTATTAATAAATTTGTGACAAAAATCGACGCGAAACGGCTCCGAAAGTGCCTGAGCGCACTCGTCAAGCTCGGAATCCTTTATCCTCACTGCGGATATTGCGACCGCAAGCACAACGCCCGCCGCGAGTATCGGAAAACCGATGATGCGCATAAGCCCGCGCGGCAGACCGCTCGTGCTTGCAAGGAATATGACCATGATAAAACCGACCGCAATGAGCGCCGCGGCAATGACTATCGGGTATGTTGTGTTTTTCTGTTCAAAATACTTCCGGGTGCGTTGATAATTCATAAAATGTGCCTCGCTGCGCTGATTACCCGCTCTATTATATAATACGGATAATATCGCTTTTTTTCTTCAACTTTTTTTATTTTTTTCGATTTATTTTTTCAGAGGCTCGACAACGAGCACTCCGCCCTCGCTCACCGACACGACTCTGACATAAACGCCTGTTCTGAGCGCGCTGTCTCCCGTCGTTATCGCGGGGAATTCGCAGAATTTCTCCTGAAGGGTGATCGTCACCTTGCCCGAGCCTTCTCCGTTAGCGGGCACCGGAATATATATCTGCGCCACCTTGCCGATGGCGTTGGATATGTCGATATTTCCCGACGACTGCAGCTTATACACGCCCCTCATGAGGAACGCGATACCGACAAGTGCCGCAACGCCCGCAGCCACGGCGATAAGGATTGCCAGCCAGTCGGGCATAGATGTCTCAAGAAGCGCGACTCCGAGCCAACCCGTTATGCAGAGCATCGAGAGGATGCCGCGCATGGAAAACAGCGAAAGCCCGTCGTCAACGGCTGCCGCGGCGTCGATATCCGAATCGGGTATGCCGTCGCCGTCTATGTCCTCCGGCACGTCGTCTCCGCCTATGCCGATAAGCTGTATCACCGTCTGGATGATGAGCAGCGCGGTCGAGGGGATGGCAATTAGCGCAAATATCTGCTGCGCGAGTTCAAGTCCGTTCCACCAGTTTATCATAATGAAAATGCCTTGCCTTTCTCATCCGGCAGCGGCGCACAGCCCGCCGGACATAAAATTCGATGATCGTGCGGCTCTGCCTTCATGCCTGCATGAGGCGGTCCACCATTGCGTCGGAGCCGCTCTTGATGATCGACGCATAGTAGGCGATGACTATGATCTCAAGCGCAGTGTTGAGCCTTCTGCGCGCACCGCTTATCTTTTCTTCATAGTCGGAGGTCACGCGCTCTATGCACTCCTTCAGCGTTTGCTCGTCGGTCTCGCCGTCGGCGTTCATAAGCTCGTCGAGTATGCGGCAGATGTAGTCGTAAAGCAGCGAATCGCGGATGATATCGTCCGAACGGTCGTAAACGCGCCCGTTGATATATGAGATAAGAAAAGCGATCTTGTCGAGCTGCATGCACGACCGCAGCATATTGATAATAAGTATATGCGCCAGTTGATCTATATCGTACTTTTTCAGCTTTGCGTTCGCCACCCATCCGCGCTTTGTCCAGTTCTGAAGGGTCGAGCCGTCAATGCCCGATATCTCCCTGATCTGCGACAGCATTATGCCGTCCTGAATGTAGAATATTTTTTTGAGGAACTCCATTCCCGTGACGTTTCCCATGGTGTCCCGTCTCAGTACCGTGCCGGGAATATACACGTCGTTGATCTGAAGGTTCATATCTTTCTGCCTCCGTGAATATTGCAGTGATTTTATTATATCATACAGTCACGCGATTGTCAACGGAAATTCGCTGATATCCGCATCATTTTTGAAATTTGGCAAAAATATCGAACCGGCTGCCGCACCAACGTGCAGCAGCCGGTTCGATCGTGTTATACACCGAAAAGCGGCGCAAGCTCCGAGAGCGTTCGCACCTCGGCATCCGGCTGCATATCCGCATCGACGGGCGAAAAAAGGCAGAACTGCCCCGTGCGCACTCTGACGGTCATCATGCCGAGCGCGCGCGCGGGCTTTATGTCGTTATCGGGACGGTCACCCACCATCACCGCGCGCTGCGGCTCGCAGCCCGCTTTTTCGAGCGCGAGCAGAAAAATTGCGGAATCCGGCTTTTCGATCCCCACATCGGCACTTGATATCACAAGAGATATATAAGAGTCGAGCCCGAAACGGTGAAGCCGCTCTGCGGCTCCCGGGAGCTGATTGGCTATCACCCCGAGCCTGTATTTTGCCGAAAGTCTGTCAAGCGTCTCCGCTGCGTCGGGATACGGCTTTTCGCACTCTCCGGTATACGGTACATATTTTGCGCCTATCCTGCGGCAGGCGCGGGAAAACGGCGGTCTGCCCTCGGCACCGAGTCTGTATGTAAGCTCTTCGAACTCGTCAACGCCGATCTCCTTTCCGCCATGCTCAGCAGCCTCGGCTATTGCAACAGCTGCGCGGCGGCGGTGCTCGTCCGACTCATCCACAAGGGTAAACCCCATGTCAAAAAATATCCACTCCGCATTTCTGAGATCCATCGGTACTGTAATACTCCTGTCGTTTTTTGATTATCATTATTGTAGCACAGACTGCTGCAAATTTCAACAGCGCGGCGCACCGCGCGGGAGGAAAATATGCGGGACGGATTTCTGAAGATCGGGCTTTTGCCGGCAATACTGATATTGATAATGATCGCATTCGAGCCTCCCGGAGTATCGCTGCCCTCCCTCACCGCAGCGGTGATACACGAGTGCGGCCATCTGTTCGCGGCGCGGCTGCTGAAAATAGAGCTGCGTTCGCTTGACATCGGACCGCTCGGCGCGACCATAAGAACGCGCGGCTCGCTGATATCATACGGATGTGAATGGCTGCTCTGCGCCGCGGGACCGGCAGCCAATCTCGCCTCCGGAGCCGCAGCATACATGATCTTTCACGGGTCGGAAAGATTCACACCGGGCGGCACGGCGTTCGGCTTCTGCTCTGTTTCGCTCATGCTCGCGTTGCTGAACCTTCTGCCCGTCGAAGGTTTTGACGGCGGAAGGATGCTTTACGCCGCTGTCGGGAGTCTTGCGGGACCGCGCGCCGCACGCGGTCTGCTCTCCTTCTGCTCGGTCATCTCACTTTGCGGACTGTGGATGCTCTCCGTCTATCTGCTGCTCAGATGGGGGGCGTCTTTGTCGCTTTTCATATTTTCGGCATCGGTGTTCTGCCGTATTTTCATTGAATCCGACGAACACGGCGGCATATAAGAGCACTAGGTAATATTTATCAGAGGAATTTTGAGAACCGCAGAGGATTTTTGAGTTTTTTTGAGATTTTGCGGGTCTCGTTCGGTTTTTTGCGGGTTTTCGCGGGAAGATTCGGGTATATTTCAGATTTTTTCGATTTTTTCTGCGTTTTTTTTGAAAATACTATTGCATTTCGACTCATTATCTGCTACAATATGGGCGGAAAACGAGGTACGCAGGTACACACGGCTTTTTTACAAACCGCCAAGGCTCGGATAGCGTCCGCAACGGTCGCCCTCTCGGTGCCCTCGCGGTTTGTATTGCTTTTTTCCGTTGTGTGACATAGACCCGTTCCGAATTTTTTACACAAAGGAAAGTATCGGAATGAACAATGAAAAGCTTGTAGAGCTTCGCTCAGTCTCCAAGGAATTCGACGGCGAGCAGGTGCTCCGCTCCGTCAGCCTCGACGTTCACAACGAGGAATTCGTCACTCTGCTCGGCCCCTCCGGCTGCGGCAAAACCACCACCCTCCGCATAATAGGCGGATTTGTCACCCCAGACTCGGGTGACGTCATCTTTGAGGGCAAACGCATCAACGACCTACCTCCGTACAAACGACAGGTCAATACCGTTTTCCAACGCTATGCGCTCTTCCCTCACCTCAACGTCTACGAAAATATCGCCTTCGGTCTGCGTCTTAAAAAAATGTCGGACGCCGACATACGCACAGAAGTAAAACGTATGCTGTCGCTCGTAAATCTCAAGGGCTTTGAGACACGCAAAGTGACCAATCTCTCGGGCGGTCAGCAGCAGCGCGTGGCAATAGCACGCGCACTCATAAACCGTCCGCGCCTGCTCCTTCTCGATGAGCCGCTCGGCGCTCTTGACCTCAAGCTGCGCAAGGATATGCAGATAGAGCTGAAGCAGATGCAGCGCCAGACCGGCATAACATTCATTTATGTTACGCACGATCAGGAGGAAGCCCTCTCTATGTCCGACACCATAGTTGTAATGGCAGACGGTAAGATACAGCAGATAGGCACTCCCGAAAAAATATACAACGAGCCCGAAAACGCCTTCGTTGCGGATTTCATCGGCGAGTCGAACATCGTATCCGGTGTTATGAACGAGGACTATCTCGTGTCCTTCGCAGGTCAGAAGTTCCGCTGCGAGGACCGCGGCTTTGCCAAGAATGAGCCCGTTGATGTCGTTGTACGCCCCGAGGATATCGACATAGTTCCCGTCGGAGAGAGCATGCTGACCGGTGAGGTCACCGGCGTGACCTTCAAGGGCGACTATTATGAGGTCATAGCCGACATTGACAATTTCAAATGGATGATCGAAACGACCGACCGCTTTGCGCCGGGGCAGACCATAGGCATATCCATCGACCCCAATGAGATACAGGTCATGAGAAAGTCGGAATACTCCGGCAAGTTCGGCGATTATTCCACCTTCAGCGACGAAATGGATCACCTTTCCGATATTCCGGAGGAGGAAGAAGAATGACCCGCAAAAAAGACTTCTTCCGTTCGGCTGCGGCTGCGCCGCACATCGTGTGGATGGTGCTTTTCATAGTCGCCCCGCTTCTGTTCGTTATCTACTACGCATTCACCGACAGTGAGGGAAAGTTCACATTTGACAACATCACCTCGCTTGCCGATTATTCCGAGACGTTTCTGCTCTCGGTATGCTTTGCGATAATCGCCACCGTCGTGTGCCTTCTTGTCGCATATCCGCTTGCATACGCAATCTCACGCACCGGCGCACGCACACAAAGGGCTCTTCTTATGCTTGCCATGCTGCCGATGTGGATGAACCTGCTCATACGCACATATTCCATGCTCGCCATCCTTGACGACGGCGGATTTGTAAACCGTCTCATAACCTCTCTCGGTCTGCCCGAGATACATTTCATAGGCACTCCCGGAGCGGTCATATTCGGAATGGTATACAACTTCTTCCCGTATATGCTGCTCCCCATCTACACCTCCATGTCAAAAATGGATGTCCGCCTTATCGAAGCGGCGCAGGATCTCGGCTGCAACAGCCTCGGTGTGCTCCGCAACGTGATATTCCCTCTCTCCGCCTCCGGCGTTCTCTCCGGAGTCACGATGGTATTTGTTCCGTCGATCAGCACCTTCTACATCTCGCAAAAGCTCGGCGGCGGCACGTTCGACCTCATCGGTGATACGATAGAGCGCCAGTTCCAGCGCCCCGACACATATAATGTCGGAGCCGCGATATCTCTCGTAATGATGATCCTTATCCTCATCTCGATCGCGATAATGAATCACTTTGCGGGCGACAACAGCGCAGACGGAGGTGTAATGGTATGAAACATCTCTCACGCGTGTTTATTGCGATCTGCTTTATCATCCTCTATGCCCCGATACTTGTGCTCATGCTCTTCTCCTTCAACAGCACCGCAAGCACGGGAGTATTCTCCGGCTTTTCGCTCTACTGGTACGGTGAGCTGTTCAAAAGCGGAGACGTGTTCAATGCTTTAAGGAACACACTGATACTCGCCGTCACCTCGTCACTCACGGCGACCGTCATAGGCACCTGCGCCGCTGTGGGTCTTGACCGTATGCGCTCACGCCGTATGCGCGGCATAGTAAGCTCGGTCACGAACGTCCCGATGATGAACCCCGATATCGTAACCGGCGTTTCGATGATGCTTCTGTTCGTTTTCGTCGGTACCCTCATCGGCGCTACCGAGGACAAGCTCAACTTCTGGACTCTATTCATCGCGCACGTCACCTTCAACCTGCCCTATGTCATACTCAATGTTTCGCCCAAGCTCCGCCAGATGGACCGCAACCTGCCCGAAGCCGCACTTGACCTCGGCTGCACACCGCTCCAGTCATTTTTCAAGGTAGAGCTCCCCGCGATACTGCCCGGCGTTCTCAGCGGACTTATCATGGCGTTCACCCTGTCGCTCGACGACTTCGTGATAAGCTATTTCACCTCGGGCAGCGACTTCCAGACGCTCCCCATACTCATCTATTCGATGACGAAAAAGGAAGTCAAGCCGGACATTTACGCGCTTTCTACCCTTATCATCATCACGATCCTTGTCCTTCTGCTACTCTCCAACTTCATCGGCAGCCGTTCCGATGCGCACGGGAAAAGCAAAAAGGCAAAAAAGGAGGCGGGCAACTGATGAAAAGCATCAAAAAAACTATTGCGGTGATCCTTGCCGCCGTCGTTCTCGCCGCGGTCTCGGCTCCGCTCCTCACATCCTGCGGGAGTGACGGCGCGGTAACGCTCAACGTCTATAACTGGGGCGAATATATTTCCGACGGCTCGGAGGATTCGTTTGACACGAACGCCGAATTTGAAAAATGGTATTTTGAGAACTACGGCAAAAAGGTAAAGGTCAACTATACCACATATGCCTCAAACGAGGATATGTACGCCAAGCTCAAAAGCGGCGCGGTGAAATATGACATCATAGTACCCTCCGACTATATGATAGAGCTGATGATAGAGGAGGATATGCTCGAGGAGATCAACTTCGCAAACATTCCGAACTATCGGTATATCGCCGACGAATACCGCGGACTTTTCTATGACCCCGACGACAAATATTCGGTACCATACACCTACGGCATGGTAGGGATCATCTACAACACCTCTATGGTAGAGGGCACGCCCGAAAGCTGGAATCTTATGTGGGACGAAAACTACCGCGGAAAGATACTCAACTTCAACAACCCGCGCGACGCATTCGGAACAGCCATGTACCGGCTCGGCATCGACGTCAACACTACGTCGCACGCCGACTGGGATGCGGCATACGAGGCGCTGAAAGAGCAGAAGCCGCTGGTGCAGAGCTATGTCATGGATGAGGTCTTCAACAAAATGAAGGGTGCCTCAGCCGCGATCGCGCCCTACTACGCGGGCGATTTTCTGACCATGTACGGAGACAATGAGGATCTTGCCTTCTATTATCCCAAGGAGGGTACAAACGTCTTTGTCGATGCCGTGTGCATCCCCAAGGGAACACAGCACAAAGACATCGCAGAGGCATATATAAACTTCCTGCTCTCCGAGGAACCGGCTGTCGCAAATGCCGAATACATCGGATACGCCTCGCCCAATACTCTCGTGCGCGAAAGTGAGGATTACGCCGAGGCAATGAATGAGATGCACCCCGACGCATACAACATCCTTTACCCCGACAACGTGGATTTTCTCGCCACTTACTATCAGAATCTTTCAAACGAAACGCGTGATTACATGAATTCGCGCTGGGAGGATCTGAAGATAGAAAGCTCTGTCGGCGGAGGCATCTATATCACGAGCGCCGTGATACTTGTACTGCTTGCGATATGGGCGGGCGCCAATGCGATAAAGAAGAAATACCGCGCAAGATTCTACGAATAAAAAAGGAGACGGCACATGAACGCACGCAAAACACTTTCAAGAATACTCACCGGTCTCATATTCATTGTGATCGGCATCGGCTACGTTGGCAAATTTGCAGGCATATGGCCGGAATTCACTGTTTTCTTCCCCGGTTGGTGGACACTTTTCATCATCATCCCCATGCTCTTCTCGGTCGTGAACGACGGCCCTGGAGTGTTCAATGTGGCTGTTCTTCTGATCGGAGTAGCTCTGCTGCTTTCAAACGACGCATACGGGATCATAGAATTCAAGCAGTTCATCTGGATAGCGCTTGCAGCCCTTCTGATCCTTATCGGGATACGCATCATCTTTGAGCCTTCGATACGCCGCGCAAAGTACAACCGCACTCTGCGGGCAACACAGCCGGAAGGCACATACTACGCCGACTCCGACGGAAAAAAGAAGGTGAATATCAACTTTTCAAGCTCCACCGAAAATTTCGACGGTCAGGTCTTTGAAGGTGCCGATGCCTCGGTGTCCTTCGGCGAGATCACCCTCGACCTGCGCGGAGCGACCTTCACGCACGACACCGCCATCAACGCAAATGCTTCGTTCGGAACAGTGAAGATACTTCTCCCCGCCAACATCAATATAAAGCTTGAAACATCATCACTGTTCGGCGCGGTCAACAACCGCCATATCAATCCCGCACAAAGCGGGCTGCCCACGGTCTTTATCAATGCCGGCGCATCATTCGGTTCGGTAGATATAAGCTGACCGCAAGGCAAACAAACGGCAGGCCCCGCAGGCAATGCCGTATGCGTAAAACAAGTGTGGACCGCGCTGTGGCGCGGTCCACACTTGTTTTTTTGCTTCCGGTGTGATATAATTATGGCAAAAAGGATCGTCGGTCACGGCGTGAGAACAATGCGGCAGCAAAGGAAATGCCGAGTGCGGAGGTGCGTCAATGTACAGACTTATGATAATCGAAGATGACGCCGGGATCGCCGGTGCCGTTGCCGGATATGCGGCGTCGTGGGACTTTGAAATCCGCTGCGCCGAAAACTTCCGTAACATCGTCGGCGAATTCGCCGAATTTCAGCCGCACATCGTGCTGTTGGATATTTCGCTTCCCTTCTTCAACGGATACCACTGGTGCGGAGAGATACGCAAGGTGTCAAACGTGCCCATCATTTTCATCTCCTCGGCATCCGACAACATGAACATAGTAATGGCAATGACAATGGGCGGCGACGATTTCATAGCCAAGCCCTTCGACCTGTCGGTGCTTATGGCAAAGGTACAGGCGCTTTTGCGCCGTTCGTATGACTTTGCACCATCGGCTCCGGTGCTTGAATACCGCGGCGCCATACTCAGCACCGGCGACAACACGCTGACATACAAGGGAGACAAGATACCTCTCACAAAAAACGAATACCGCATTCTTCTCTGCCTCATGGAGTGCCGCGGCAAGGTCGTCAGCCGCGAAAAGCTGATGGAACGCCTGTGGGAGACGGATGCATTCGTGGATGAAAACACGCTGACGGTAAATGTGAACCGCCTGCGCAGAAAGCTTGACGCAGCAGATCTCGGCGGTTTTATAACAACAAAATTCGGGGTGGGATATATCATTGAGTGAACCGAAAAAACACGACGGACGTGACGTATACGAATTTTTTCTGAAATATCTCCGCGCGCGGCGCATTGGGATCATAGCATATGCCGTCTGCTGCGCGATATTCGCGTTGACATTCGCGCTTTACCGTCTCCCCGTTATGGCAGTGCTCTACCCTCTGCTGCTTTCGGCGATAATCTCCGCGTGCGCCGTCGCTTGCAGCTTTTCGCGCGCTCTCGATCGTCACCGCAGGCTTTGTGAAATAAAAAAACTCACCGCCGCAACGCTGTCGGAGCTGCCCCCGCTTACGTACGACACCGACGAGGATTACGCGGATATCATAGAAATGCTCCGCCGCGAGGCGATCGTGACGGGCGAACGGGCGCTCGGGCAGCACCGCGACACGGTGGATTATTACACGGTATGGGCACATCAGATAAAAACTCCGATAGCCTCAATGCGGCTGACGCTCTCCGGCGAGGATTCGGACCTCTCTCGCCGGCTCTCGTCAGAGCTTTCGCGCATTGAACAGTATGTGGAAATGGTGCTCGCATACCTGCGGCTCGACTCCGAGTCGGGTGATTATGTTTTTCGTGAATACGACCTTGATGCGATAGTGCGGCGTTCGGTGCGCCGTTTTTCGGGTGACTTCATTACGAAAAAACTTAGGCTCGAATATTCCCCCATCTTAAAAAAGATCGTGACCGACGAAAAATGGCTGTCGTTCGTCATAGAGCAGGTGCTGTCAAACGCGCTCAAATACACCCGCCGCGGAAGCGTGAGCATATACATGGACGGCGACCGCCTGATAATAAAGGATACGGGCATAGGGATAGCGCCGGAGGATCTGCCGCGCATATTCGAAAAGGGCTACACCGGCTGCAACGGACGCACGGATATGCGTGCCAGCGGCATAGGGCTTTACCTCTGCCGCCGCATATGCGAAAAGCTGTCCGTCGGCATCAGCGCCGAGTCGTTGCCCGGCGCCGGCACCTCGGTAATACTCGACGTGAGCCAGTATGAGCTGCGCGCGGAATGACATCTTACGAAAATGTTAGATTTGCCCCGGGAAATGTAAGGCAATATCATTGCCCTGCATTTCCCTTTTCGGTATAATTAATGCGTAAGAAAAATTCGGTATTTACGCATCGCATTCCGCCGTGACAATGCGGAAAGCAAAAAGGAGAAAACAGTAAATGAATAACATTCTTGATGTCAGGGGACTTAAAAAGGTCTATGTCACCCGCCTCGGCGGCAATAAGGTCGAAGCGCTGAAAAACGTAAATTTCAGCGTTGCAGCCGGCGAATACGTCGCCGTAATGGGCGAATCCGGCTCGGGCAAAACAACGCTGCTGAATATTCTCGCCGCGCTTGACAAGCCCACTGCGGGCAGCGTCGTGCTTGACGGAAAGGATCTTTCGACCGTAAAGGAATCCGATATCGCAGCCTTCCGCCGCGACAATCTCGGCTTCGTTTTTCAGGATTTCAACCTGCTCGACACATTCACCGTTGAGGACAATATCTATCTTCCCCTCGTACTCGCGGGCAAGCCATACCGCGAAATGAACGCCAAGATCGCGCCGATAGCCGAAAAGCTCGGCATCACCGATCTTCTCAAAAAATATCCGTATGAGATATCCGGCGGTCAGAAGCAGCGTGCGGCTGTGGCGCGCGCTCTGATAACCTCGCCCAAGCTGATACTTGCCGACGAGCCTACCGGCGCACTCGATTCAAAAGCCACCGACGAGCTTCTCGGGCTTTTCCGTGCGATAAACCGCACCGGGCAGACCGTGATAATGGTCACACATTCGGTCAAGGCAGCAAGCTCTGCGGGACGCGTGCTCTTTATAAAGGACGGCGAGGTGTTCCATCAGCTCTACCGCGGCGACTCTTCGGACGAGCAGCTCTACGGCAAAATATCCGACACTCTTACTCTGCTTGCGACCGGCGGTGATGCAAGATGAAGATCGGTTTTTATCCCCGCCTTGCCGCAGACGGTATGCGAAAAAACAAGCGGCTGTACCTTCCCTACATCCTCACCTGCACGGGCATGGTGATGATGTATTATATCGTTACCTTCCTGCAATACTCGAACGCGGTTTCGGCGCTGCCGGGAGGCGAAACGATAACGGCGATGATGGGGCTCGGCAGTTGGATCATTGCCGCATTCGCGGTGCTGTTCCTGTTCTACACCAACTCATTTCTCATCAGGCGCCGAAAAAAGGAATTCGGACTTTACAATATCCTCGGCATGGGCAAGGCGAATATTGGGATCATCCTCTTCTTTGAGACGCTTATCATCGCCGTTATCTCCGTCCTCATCGGGCTTACCGCAGGCATCGTTCTTTCAAAGCTCGCCGAGCTGGGGCTCGTGAGCGTCATGAACGGAAACGTGACCTATGACCTTTCGGTGTCCCCCATCGGCATCATAATGTCGATAGGCATCTTCGGCGCGATATTCCTGCTCATATACCTCAATTCTCTCAGGCAGATCAGAAAAAACAGCGCCATATCGCTCATGAGAAGCGAAAACAACGGCGAACGTCCGCCAAAGGGCAACTGGTTCATCGGCACGCTCGGCATAGTCGTGCTTGCGGTCGCCTACTATATCGCGGCAACGATAAAAAGCCCCGTTACAGCACTTTTTCTCTTCTTTGTCGCCGTTATCATGGTCATTGCCGCAACATACATGATAATGATATCCGGCTCGGTGCTTCTCTGCCGCATACTCAAGAAGAACAAAAATTACTACTATAAGCCGAATCACTTTGTCTCGGTATCGTCGATGGCATACCGCATGAAGCGCAACGGCGCCGGGCTTGCCTCTATATGCATACTCGCCACAATGGTGCTCGTCATGATATCCTCGACCTCATGCCTTCATTTCGGAGCCGAGGATGCACTGAATGTGCGCTTTCCGCGTGACCTCAATCTTTCATATCAGATGACCGATATAGAGGCGCTCAACGACCAAAATATCGGCGCATTCAGGAACGCCATACTCAAAGCTGCCGACGGCGCTCACAGCAAAGCGGAAAACGTGATCGACTGGCGCAGCGTTTCGGCTACCGGCTACCTTGACGGCAATGAGGTCGAAACCGACAGACAGAATTTTTCCGATTCCGAATTGCTCGGCGACATTGAAAATGTATTCAACTTTTATTTCATCCCGCTTGCCGATTACAACGCGATGACAGGCTCCGACGAAACGCTCGTGGACGGCGAGGCGATAATCGCCACATACCGCACATCATACACCGAGGATACCATTTCGTTCAGGCACGGCAGGAGCTTCAAGGTCAAAAAACAGGTGTCGCAGTTCGCGCGCAGTCAGGAAATAGTCACCGATATCGTAGGCACTGTCACCGTCATAGTCCCCGATATAGTTGAAGCAACAAAGGAGCTTGCCGAATACCGCAACGAGCACGCGGGAACGCTCCTGATACCACGCTGGCAGTATTCGTTTGACACGGGACTTGACGAGGACTCGCAGCGTGAGGTCTTTCTTGCCGTGCTCGACGGCAAAGACCTTCACGGCCCGGAATTTGAAAAGCAATACAGCGTACTGTCACGCTCCATCGAATGGCGCGTCGCCAACCGCGACGATTTTTACGCGACATACGGCGGCTTCTTCTACCTCGGTATAATTCTCAGCATAGTATTCATATTTGCCGCAGTGCTGATGATATACTACAAACAGATATCCGAGGGCTATGAGGATCAGGCACGCTTCCGCATAATGCAGAACGTCGGCATGACGAAAAAGGAGATCCGCAGGAGCATAAACTCTCAGCTCCTCACAGTCTTTTTCCTGCCACTCGCGCTTGCCGGCTTGCACCTTGCTTTTGCATTTCCCATTATAAACAAGCTGCTCTGGCTCTTCAACTTCAGCAATGTCCTGCTCTTCAGCCTAACGACGCTCATAACCTTTGCGGTATTTGCGCTTTTCTACACTCTGATATACCGCATAACCTCAAACGCTTACTACAATATCGTAAGCGATGCAAAAGATGAATGAGACCATGGATGTTTCCAAAAAACTACGCCGGATAGCATCCGGCACACTGTTCGGGCTGGGGCTTGCCGTCATAGGCGTGCTTGCCATCCCCGCAGTGATCATAATAGGAGTGATCGTGATGATCTGGAACGTGATCGACAAGATCATGAACGCGCTCGAATAACGAATAAACGGTGCCGCGCATTTGCGCAGCACCGTTTATTCGTTATTCGTCTTTTTCGTCTGCGGGCGCACCGCCGCGCGGCTCTGCCGTGCTTTCGTACACCTTCAGCGTCGGGCAAAGGCTCACGCTCTGATAAGCGACCGTATGCTCGCCCTCCATACGCTTGCGCAGCAGCACCGCCGCCAGTTCGCCTATGTCGTTTGTGGGGCTTACCACGCTCGTAAGCGACGGGAACATATACTTTGAAGTCGGGTTATCGTCAATGCCTATTATCGATATGTCCTCCGGAATACGCAGTCCCGCCTCTCTGATCGCACGCATCGCGCCGTAGGCGATATTGTCATACGCGGCAAAGACCGCCGTGGGCGCTTCAGGCTCTGCGAGCAGCCGCTTCATTCCGATATAGCCGCACTCCTCGAATCTCTCTTCAAGACAAACTACATACCGGTCCGGCAGCTCAAGCCCGTGCTCGCGCATGGTGGAAATAAAGCTGTTCATACGCAGCGCGGTATTCTGCTCGCCGATGAAGGCGATGCGTCTGTGCCCGAGCTCTATCAGATGGTTGAGCGCAAGCACAGCCCCCATCGTATGGTTTATACCTATGCTGTCGCAAAAATCAATGTTGTTGCCGGCGCAAACGAGCATAAAGGGCGTTCTCACCTTGCCGACGATACGCCGTATGTCGTTGAGATGCGAACTGTTTTCGGTGAGAAGAAATATACCCGACACACCGTCGCGCAGAAAGGCGCGTATGGCGTTTATCTCGCGGCGACGGTCGAATTCGGTCAAAACGATAACGGGACGGTACCCCTCATTGCGAATTTTTTCGCAGAAAGCACGCTGAATATCGTTGTAATACTGGCTGGCAAGCTCGGGAAAGATCAAACCGACCGATTTTTCGGGCGTTACCTCTTCCCCCTCGGCTCTTGCTGCCGATTTTGTATCAGCCGAACGCAGCGCCGGAAGCACATATCCGACCTTTTCGGCAAGCTCGCGTATATTTGCCGCAGTTTTTGCGTTTATGTCGTTGCTGCCGCGCAGCGCCTTTGAAACCGTTGAAACATTGACGCCCGCAAGCCCGGCTATGTCCTTTAATGTTGCCATGTCGTCCTCTTTTTCGAAACTTTTAGTATATTATATCACACGCGACGAAGCTTGTCAAAAGATTTTCGACAAAACAGGCGAGATCAGGTGATTATTTGTTCTTGATAAGCTCAAGCAGCGTGTGATCGCCGAAGGCGTTCTTCCAGTCGTTTGCAAAGCCGACTATCGAGGTGTCGGTCGTGGTGTGCTGAACGAGCTTTTTCATTACGTCCGCGCTCACCGTTGCGGCTCCGGCGCCCGCAAGAGCACACTCAAGCACCTCGCGTGCGGTCTTGAAGCTCGCGGCAAGTATTTCGGTATTGCTTCCGGAGGCGGCAAGCAGCTCGGCTATCTCCGAGACCGTTCCGATGCCGTCGGCGCCGATATTTTCGAGACGGCTGACATACGGCGCGATATACGCCGCTCCCGCCTCGGCTGCAAGCAGAGCCTGATTGGCGCTGAGCACGGCAGTCATCGTCACACCGACGCCCTCGCCGCTCAGCTCGCGCGCCGCGCGAAGTCCGTCGGGCGTCGCAGGGATCTTAACAAATGTATTTTCGCCGAGCAGCGCGACTATCGCGTGCCCCTCCTCGATCATTTTGTTCCACTCGGTCTCGGTCCCCTGGACGTGCAGCTCCTTGTCGCCGCCGATGATCTCTCTGATCTTCACAAGATGCGCCACTATATCGCCGCCCTCACGCGAAAGTATCGTGGGGTTGGTGGTCACACCGCAAATGGGAAAATAATCGTTGAAATATTTTATGTCATCAAGGTTTGCTGTATCAAGAATGAGTCTCATTTCGATTCCCTTCCTTTGAGCTGAAGGTCGTAGTGAATGTCGTAAGCCTTTTCCTCATCGGTGAACTTGTGCAGGGTATTTATTACCTCCCCGCCCTTCCACTTGCGGTCGCCTACATCCTCGGTCGTGCCCATTACCGTCACATTGAGCTGACGGCGGCGAGCGCGTACCTGATCCCAGTCGATAAAATAAACGTGTGCGAATTCACCGCCGTCAAGAACGCCGTCCTTGATGGTCATGGTCTCGCTTCTGCCGAAGAATACCGAGCGGAGGTGCCCGTCGGTGTTCATGCTCGTAAAGTCGCCGGGCTCGTCAACGTATCTGCCGAACTGAGAATGGATCGGTCCGGGGTGACGGTACTGGTGCTCCTCGCGGAAATCGGGAACGAGCTTGCGCATGATGTCAAGCAGATCGTGCTGAAGGTATTCGAGGTCAAAGCTGTCGATGTCGTGAGAGCACTCCTGTACCATGACCGAGCAGGTGGTGTGGTGAGAGGCGATGCATACGGTACCGTTCTTTACACCGGACTCCTCAACGATCTCGCGGATCTCCTTTGACACATCGTGAAAGGTGGGTATCCACCCGCGCGACTGAAGCTCAAGCTCCTTCTGATATACTTTGAATTCCATGATTTTTTTCCTTTCTTGTGCCGATACGGCGGTTTTATTTACTGTTCAGACGCTTTCCGACCGCACCGTTCGGGTGTATGACGGCAAATTCGCGGCTGCTGTAATCAAGCTTTTCAATCAGTGCCGTTCCGAGAGCATCAAAAACGGCTGAGGTGACGGCAAAGCTCGTCGTCCCCTGACAGTTGTCGCGGTCGCACTCGCGCGTGACCGAAATACGGAGAATGATATCCGAAAGCCTACCGAGCGTCGATCCCGGCTTTTCGGTGACAAGAATGACCGTTGCCCCCTTTGCGCGACAGATCTTTGCTATCGGCACGAGCTCGTCGGTCTCGCCTCCGCGGGATGCCAGCATCATCACATCGCCGCCGCAGATATACCCAAGCCCGCCGTGCACCGCCTCGGAGGGCGAGATAAAACGCGCGGGACGTTCTATACAGCAGCAGAGATGCGCAAAGTGGCGGCAGGCGATGCCGGAGTGACCGCAGCCGGATGCCGCAATGCGCTCAGCCGAGGCAAGCACCGAAACCGCCTTTTCGAATTCGGCGCGGTCAAGCACTCCGGCGGTCGCACGCAGCGACTCCGCCTCTGTCTCAAATGCGGCATATGCCGCGTCAAGTATTTTATCGGTCCCGCTCATTCCGCGTGCACCTCGTCCCATACACGCCTGAGCGTTGAGAGCATTGCGCGTGCCGCTGCCTCGGGATCCTTCGCCTTCATAACTCCGCTCGTGCAGCCGGTCGCAAGAGCACCGGCGCGGATGACGTTCGCAACATCGTCGGGCGTGGATATCCCCGCTCCCTGAAGCACCATAATACCCGGGTCGATGCGTCGCACAGCTTCAATAGTATCCTTAACATAGCCCATATCGCTCGCAACACCGGTACCGATAAGCTCGGTCGGCTCGGCGACGATAAGATTTGGAGACAGCTTTGCCACCGCTTCGATCTCGGCAACACTGTCAGCACAAACGATAGTGGCAAGCCCTACCTCATCGGCGCGCGCTATGGTCTTTTCTATCTCTTCAAGCGTCAGCTTTTTCTCGGCATGGTTGAGCATAACTCCGACGGCTCCCGCCTCCTTCACGGCTTCGGGCAGGACCGAACCGAGCCCGCGCCCGGGCGCGAGGCTGTCCATATGCTGCGCATATACGTGAATGTGTTTTGTGTTCTCCGCGATCATGCGTATATCGGTATACTGCGGAGTAACGATAACGTCAAGGTCGAATTCTTCCGCAATGCGGTCGATCTCAAGCGCAAGACGGAGCATACGCTCGCCCCACATGAAGCATTTGGGACCTATCTCAAAAAACGGAGCGCGGATCTTATAGTTTTTGTACATCTTCTCCGCTCCTTACATTTCGAGCACTTCAATGCCGAGTATGCGGCAAAGATCGCGTATTGCGGCGCGGTTGTCGCCGAAGGTTATGATATAATGCTGGCAGGCAACATGATCGGCAAAGCGCGGAACGTCGCGCAGCTCTATCTCAAGCGCCGAAAGCTGCGGCGCGGGCTGCGCCCAGCCGCACTCCTCCCACACGGGCGGCTTTTTGCCCTCACCGGGCAGCACGTGCATAACATATCTGCCGCCGGTATAAACAAGGCGCGACATGGTGAGCGTTCCGGTCTTTACCGGAGAAACGTTGAGAATACCCTCGCTCAGCAGCCCGAATGCAGCGGGAAGAACAGTGTATGTATCCCCGTCTACCATATCCGCGGCAACAAAATCGGGAACGCCCGCAAGCACACTGTGCTCAAAGAACTCGTAAAACTCAAGGTATCCGGCAAGCTGTCCCGTCAGCTTGTGCATCATGAGCTGAGTGACAGCCCCCAAAGAATCGTTTTCGGGTATCGTCGTATAACCGTCCTCGGAAAGCAGCATGAATATCGGAGCGGGCGGGAAGCCGCACAGCTTTTTCATTCCGTCAACATCCTTAAGGGATATCGCGTGATAGTTTCTTTCCTTGGCGATCGACGCAACGGCGAGATAATACCCTGCCGCTTTTTTCATCGTCTCGGGGTTGGCGGGCTTGAGGAAGTTCCACTTCTTTATGCGTTCCTCTACCACCTTGTCCACGTCTGCCGGGTCAAGCGCACGGTATCTCTGCTCGACCTCAAGAAGCTCAAACGTCTCGATCTCAACACCGGTCTGCTTTTTGAGCGAAAGGCCGTCGTAGAGCGTGCCGTAAAGGTTCATATCGCGGTAACCCGCCATGCCTATCTTTTCGGAAAGAAGCTCTCCGGCAGCGACAGCGGCGCTGCAGAAGGATGCGACCTCGGCGGAACGTGTTTTCATGCCTATTATGTCGTAAACGTATCTGAAGCGATAGCCGAGCCCTTCGAACGTCGCGCGAAGACCGGCTGTGCCCGCCTGATCTGCGGTAGTAACGAGCCTGCCATCCTCATACCAACCGCAAAGCCCCCAAAGCACCATCGGAAGCTCACGGTAATGCTCGGTGATCTTCACGACCGCATGGGTGGGTATCCACCCGGCAATGCAAAGCACAAGTGCGTCAAAGCGCTCCTTTCCGAGAGCCTCAAGCGCCTCTCCGATCTGCTTCTCCTCCGGGTCGTCGGCAACCGGATAGACCTTTACGAGCTCAATTCCCTCGCCCTCAAGCGCTGCCGCTGCCGCGGCGCACTTTCTTATCACAACATCGACCGGAGTATTTATTTCTCCGAATCCCACAAATCCGATCCTGCTCATTTTCATACCTTTCCTTTATTATTTGTTGATAACACCGTCAAGCTCGCAAAAACGGCGATAAGCTGCCGAATAATCGGCGCCCGACGGAGCGTATTTTCCTTTTATCTTAACTGCGGCGCGCGCAGCCTCCGCAGCGCTGCCGTAAAGCCCTATGCCGACCGCGGCAAGCAGTGCCGAGCCGAGGCACGCCGTCTCTGATTCCTCAAGCGTACAAAGCTCCTTGCCGGTCACGTCTGCCTTTATCTGCGCCCACAGCGGGCTTGACGCACCGCCGCCGGTTATGCGGATACCGTCTGCATCTATATTCACATATTCAAGCTCCTCGCGCAGCGTGAAAGCGACAGCCTCCATTATGGCGCGCGCAAAATGCGCTCTTGTGTGCGCAAGACGCACGCCAGAAAATTCGGCTCCCACCGAAGGATTGTATTTCGGCATAGACGAGCCGCAAAAATACGGCAGCACGGTAAGCCCGTCACACCCGGGTGCGACCTTTTCGGCTTCCGCGTCAAGCTCACGGAACGAAAGCTCACTTGCAAAGTTGTTGCGGAACCACTTGAGCGACATTCCCGCAGTCGCCGACCAGAGAAGCAGGCAGTACTTTCCGTCCGCGTGCAGGTGGCACGGAACTATGCTGTCCGCTCTGTACGGAGGGATGCTGTCCGTGACCGCGCACACGGCAAGCGCCGTACCGGTCATTTCACTCACTCCGCCGGTGTCGGTCACGCCGACGCCGACCGCGCCGGCGATCTGGTCGAGCGCACCGCACACAACGGATATACCGTCATACTCTCCTGCCTTCTCCGCAGTGCGCAGCACGCGCGGGAGCTTTTTTTCGTCGACGCCGATAAAGTCAAGCATTTCGCGCCAGAAGCGGCGCTCTCTTATATCAAAATAAACCGAGGACGACTGTATCGTCGGCTCGGTGACAAATTCACCGGTAAGCCTGAAGAGTATAAAATCTTCAAGAAGGAATATCTTTTCGGTTTTTGCCCACACATCGGGGCGGTTATGCCTGAACCATAAAAGCTTTGAAGCGGGCCACGACGCCGTTATCTCGGGCTGTCCCGTGACCTCGTAGACCGTTTTTTTGCCGAAACGGGATTCTATCTGCGCCGCCCCGTCCGCAGCACGGTTGTCGAGCCATACAACGGCGGGATAAAGCGGTTTTCCCTCTTCGTCGGCAAGTATCAGGGTCTCACCCTGAGTATCCACCGCAAGCGCGTGCGGCTTGCCGCATTCACGCGACAGCTTCGCTATCGCCTCGCGGCACATTTCAACGTATTTTTCGGGATCGAATTCGACATACCCCGTCGCCGGGTCGGTGTCGAGCACATAGTCCTTGGTCACAATGCCGAGGCGTTTTCCGCTGCCGTCAAACTCGGCAGCCTTGAGTGAGGTCGTACCTATGTCGATCCCCATTATCCTGTGATCCGATAATTTCATTTTATTTTGTTTTTTATCAACGGCAGGGTTGCCGCGCCGTGGC
>OBAR01000410.1_pt1 | contig 53998 bp, 36 predicted proteins | sample 1517911 | NCBI WGS metagenome assembly OBAR01 (sample SAMN04571709, study PRJEB22368) | human gut metagenome | biome: human gut; material: stool | host: Homo sapiens | place: Luxembourg | collected 2012-10-26
CTAATGGCGGTCATTAGAAATAAAGAAAAGCGCTCTTTCTAATGACCGATTTGGGATAAATTTCAGGACCGTGCTCTAAATTATTTAGGTTTATTACTTGCTTTTCTGATATTATTGCATACTTTTGCAACCATTAGTGCATCTCTTACATAAAGATGCATATAGAGAGACCTTATAATATTACAGTTTCACCAAAGCAAAAGAGATTATATGAAGAGAAGATTCTTTCTGTGGCTCGCTTGCGTGTTCCTCAGCGTAGGCGTAGCTTTGGCTCAGACCACAGTGACGGGAACAGTGGTTTCCGCGGACGACGGTCAGCCGGTAGTGGGAGCGTCCGTATTGGTCAAAGGCACACGACTGGGTGCCGTCACCAATATCGATGGCAAGTTCACAGTGGGCAACGTCCCCCATTCAGCTAAAACCTTATTAGTGTCCTTCATCGGCATGCAGACGCAAGAGGTCGCCATCCGTCAGGGACTCATCCGTGTGGAACTGAAGGCAGACACCAAGCAGCTCGATGAAGTGATGGTCGTCGCTTTCGGTACACAGAAGAAGTCGTCGTTCACCGGGTCGGCAGCCGTGCTCGGTTCGGAAGAACTGTCGAAGCACGTGACGACCGACGTGACCAATGCCCTCGTGGGCAGTACGCCGGGACTCCAGTTGCGCGGCGGCATGGGCACGCCGGGCGGGTCGGAAGACACCAAGCTCCAGATCCGCGGTGTCTCCTCGCTCTACTCGGAGACCAAGCCCCTCATCATCGTCGACGGAGCGCCCTACAGCGCCTCGCTGAACAACATCCCGCAGGAGGACATCGAGTCGGTGACCGTCCTCAAGGATGCGGCTTCCGCTGCCCTCTACGGTGCGCGCGGTGCCTCCGGTGTCATCATCGTCACGACAAAGACCGGCAAGAACAAGGTCGCCCAAATCAATGTCGACATGAAGTGGGGAGCCAACACCCGCTCGGTGCAGGACTATGAGACCATCGCCGACCCGGGGCTCTACTACGAGACCTTCTACGGACAGTACTACGGCTACTTCACCGACCGTGGGTCTACTCCGGCAGAGGCAAACCAGAAGGCGAACAAGTACGTGCTCAACCACTTGGGCTACAACATCTACACCGTGCCCGACGGAGAGCTGCTCATCGGCGCCGACGGCAAGCTGAACCCGCACGCCACGCTAGGTCGTTCCTACCAGGCGAACGGAGAGACCTACTACCTGACGAACGACAACTGGCGCGACGCTGCCTACCACACCGCCTTCCGTCAGGAGTACAACGTCAGTGCATCGGGAGCGATGGACAAAGGCTCCTTCTATGCCAACATGAACTACCTCGACGAGGACGGCATGATCGAATTTTCGGGCTACAAGCGTCTTGCCGCCCGCTTCAAGGCGGACTACCAGGCGAAGTCGTGGCTCAAGCTCACCGCCAACGTGGGTTATACCAACTCGACCACCCGGTCGAACCCGAACCTCAGCGCCACCGCGTGGAACAACACCAACCTGATGTACTACACGTCGCTCATCGCACCCATCTACCCCATCTACGTCCGGGTGCTCGACGCGGACGGCAATCCGCAGGTGCGCACTGACAGCCACGGCAACCCGCAGTATGACTACGGCGTGGCAGCCACCAACTATCCGGGACTGTCGCGTCCCTTCCTCTCGCCGGGAAACCCCCTGGGCGCAAACCGTTACAACGACTACAAGAGACGGCTCAACAAGCTGAACGGCACCTTCATGGCGGACGTCACCCTGACCGACTTCCTGAAGTTCAACGCGACCAGCACCCTCGACTGGAGCAACCGGAAGGACTCGGAGCTGCAGAGCGGACTCTACGGTCCCAAGGTCTCGGTCAACGGACAAATCGAGAAGAAGGCAAAGGAAATCATCGAGCAGAACCATGTGCAGACGCTCACCTACTTCGACCACTTCGGCAAGCACAACGTGAACGCCCTGCTCGGTCACGAATACTACGACCGCAAGACCACCTGGCTCTCCGCCTACGGCATGGGACTCTTCTCCGAGGCAATCCCCGAGCTCGATGCCGCAGCCAAGAAGGCGGACGCCTCCTCCTACACGGAAGAGTACAACGTCGAAGGCTATTTCGGAAGCGTACAGTACAACTACGACGACCGTTATTTCGCCTCGGCATCTTACCGCCGCGATGCGTCCTCACGCTTTGCCAAGGACCGGCGCTGGGGCGACTTCTGGTCGGTGGGTGCAGCCTGGCTGGTCAACAAGGAGGCATTCTTTCACGCCCCCTGGGTAGACGAGCTGAAGCTGAAGTTCTCCATCGGCCAGCAGGGCAACGACAACATCGGTGAAAGGACGATGGCGATGAGAGAATTTGCCTTCACCGACATGTACAACCTCGTTGCCGCCTCCGACTCACAGATGTCGGCCACGTTCTGGCGCATCGGTAATCCGGAGATTACCTGGGAGACCGCCACGAACCTCAACATCGGTCTGGAGTTCTCCCTCTTCAGCGGACGCCTGAGCGGCAGCCTCGACTACTACAACAAGACCACGACCGACCTGCTCTTCTGGCTCTCCGTCCCCGAGGCGGCTGGGTCGCGCGGCTACTACGGCAACGCCGGTGACATCCGCAACTCAGGTGTCGAGCTGAGCCTTGTCGGCTCTCCCGTCCGCACGAAGGACGTCGACTGGAGCCTGTCGTTCAACATCGCACACAACAAGGACAAGATTCTCCGCCTCCCTGCCTCGAAGACCGCGCTGACCGGCGGCTTCATCGAACAGGGCTTGTGGTATGTCGAGGGCGGTCCCATCTACAACAAGTTCCTTCCCGAGTATGCCGGAGTGAACGAGAAGGGCGAGGCGCTCTACTACGTCGACTCCCAGCTGGGTGCCGGTGTGACCAACCGTCCGGGAACCAACCGGGACGAGACGACCACCGACATCAACAGTGCCACCCGCTATGCGCAGGGACGCAGCATGCCGGTCGCTTACGGCGGATTCGGCACACAGCTCACCGCCTACGGTTTCGACCTCTCGCTCTCGTTCGACTACCAGCTCGGCGGCAAGATTTATGACTCGGCTTACCAGCAGCTGATGTCGAACACCGAGACTGCCAGCGATGCCGGGCGTGCCTTCCACAAGGACGTGCTCCGCTCCTGGACACCCGAGAACAAGACGACCGGACTGCCGCGCCTCTACTACGGCGACAAGTACACGGGAGGCGACTCCGACCGCTGGCTGACCAGCGCACGCTACCTCAACTTCCAGTCGTTCTCCGTGGGCTACACCCTGCCGCAACGCGTTGTTGCCCGCCTGGGACTGAACAAGCTCCGCATCTACGCCACGGGCGAGAACCTCTACTTCTGGTCGGCACGCAAAGGTCTTGACCCGCGCTATGCCTACGACGAGACCGAGGCGCTCACCGTCTACTCCCCCATGCGCACCATCATGGGTGGCATCCAACTGTCGTTCTAACCTTCAAACACGTACAAAGCATGAAACAGATAGCAAAGATATTCTCCATCACTGCCGCCGCAGCGGTACTCCTGTCAGGATGTATCAAGGAAATCGTTCCCCAGGGCGGACAGGCGAGCTTCGACCAGGCGAACGAGGCGGAAGGCTCCTATGACAACTTCGTGGCCGCCATCACCAATTCGCTGGCAGGCTCCTTTGCCTACAGGCCGGCATCCCAGTGGCCCATCGACTACGGTTATCCCTCCTTCTTCCTCTCGCGCGACGTCATGGGACAGGACATCACCCTCGAAGAGCAGGACTGGTATGTGACCCAATACGGATGCGGCACCAGCCTGGGCCCGTCGTACGCCCTGGCACAGGTGCCCTGGACCTACTACTTCATGTGGGTCAAGTCGTGCAACATCGTGCTGGAGATGGCAGGCGACGAGCCGTCCGCTGAACGCCGCTCCGGAGCCGGCATCGCCCACGCCATGCGCGCCATGTTCTACATGGACCTCGCCCGGATGTATGCGCCCAAGTCCTACGCCAAGGACCCGAACGCGCAGACCGTCCCCTGGGTCAGCAACGACACCCAGCTGTCCGAGCTGCCGACGACACCCCGTCTGACCAACGAGCAGATGTGGGGGAAAATCCTGGAAGACCTTGACAAGGCGGAGCAGTACCTCGCCGACTACAAGCGTCCCAACGTCTACGCACCCGACCTCTCCGTGGTCTATGGACTGAAGGCGCGTGCCTACCTTACGATGGAGAAGTGGAAGGAAGCCGAGGACTATGCCAAGAAGGCGCAGCAGGGCTACACCGTGATGACGGAGGACGTGTTCAACTCGCACACCGACGGCTTCAACACACCCAACGGCGCATGGATGTTCGCCCTCACGTTCAAGGACAACGACGACAACATCCTCCAGAACGACGCCGACGGCTCGTGGGGCTCGCAGATGATTATCGAGGTGTCGCCGTCAGAGTGCGGCTATGCTGCCAACTACGGCCAGCCCAAGCGCATCGACCGTCACCTCTTCGAGACCATCCCTGCCACCGACTTCCGCAAGAAGGGCTTCATCGACTTCGCCATCGCCGAGAGCTTTGAGAAGGCCGCCGGCGACACCCTGGGCGCCCTCAGGAAGCTGGAAGCCTACACCGACGACCCCGAAGGCATCCTGACGACCGCCGAAGCCACCACGTCGGGCACGGTGGGCGGTCTGGAGCTGAAGTTCCGTCCGAAGGGCGGCGAGCACGCCAACCAGTACAAGGCGTTCACCGTCGCCGTCCCCCTGATGCGCGTGGAGGAGATGAAGCTCATCGAGGCTGAGGCTGCCGGCATGCAGGACGAGGCGCGCGGCATCGCGCTGCTCACCGCCTTCGCCAAGACGCGCGACCCGCAGTACGTCTACGGCAAGCACAGCGCCGAGACCTACGGCAGCACGTATGCCAAGCCGTTCCAGAACGAAGTCTGGTGGCAGCGCCGCGTCGAGCTGTGGGGCGAGGGCTTCGCTTTCTACGACATCAAGCGGCTCGACAAGCAGGTCATCCGCAGCTATGCAGGCTCCAACCACATCGAGCTGTACCGCTGGAACGCCGACGTCTACAACAAGGTCGAGGGCACGAACTACCCTGACTGGATGACGCTCTGCTTCCCGCAGACGCAGACGAACTACAGCAACATCGAGCCGAACCCCATTCCGGTTGCTCCGACCGCGACTTCGCCCGAGCACAAGTGGTAAAAACCGGACACTCATACGTATGCATTGAAACATTCCTGAAGATCCGCTTCTGAAGCCGGCAGGTCCCATGGCGTTGGGGCCGCGCCGGCTTTTTTCTTGTCCGGCGGTCGAGGAAAACAAAAAGGGAGCGTCCCTTGTGCAGGAACGCTCCCCGAGGTGTCACCCGGTCAGACCGCCGGGCGGATGGCTCAAACTCCTTCGTCCGTGTCGCCTCCCTCACCGCTGTCGGCAGGAGACTCCGGGTCGGGCACGATGCCGCCCTTGCCGTCCTCCGTCAGCAGGCTGTCGGCGCGGCGGAAGGTGTACTCCGTCAGCATGGCGCGGGTGGCGGTGGTGCCGTTCGGATTCCGCTTGCGGGCAGGCATGAAGCGGAGCATCAGCTGCGCCTGTTCGGGAGACACGTCTTCCTCCTTCTCCACGCCCTTGCCGACGGAAGTCAGCGTCAGGTAGAACGTGCCCAGCCCGTCGAGGGTCACGCTGTGCGAGTCGCGCAGGTGGCGCGTGATGACGGTGACGAGGTTGGCGATGGTGCTCATCACGTCGCCGGGGCTGAGTGCCGACAACTCGGCAACCTCTTTTGCCAGCCCTTCGGTCTTCACGCGACCGACGGTGACCACACGCGGATGATAAAGGCGCTTCTTGTTCTTGCTCTCGATGTTCGATTGGATGGCTTTGTAAAGTACTGTCATGGTGTTTAAGATTTAAATTAGTTAGACTTTGGTTGATTGTTGTGCGATTCCCGTTGCTTCAGCTCCCCGGGGTCGTGCCTCCGTCGTTGAATCACATTGCAAAGATAGACCGCCTTCACTCCCTGTGCAAGCAAAAACACCCGTTTGCGTTCACACTTGCGTTCACACGCATGTTGAATTGTAAAGATTTATGTATTTTCTCAATCCGCTGTAAGCCAGTCTGTTACTGCGGATGGGTCCGTACCGTCGTACGGACGCGTCGCCACGCTCGTACGGACGCGTCCGCACCACGCTACGGACACGTCCGTACGACGGTAGCGACCTGTTGGTAGGGCGTTGTAAACAAAATTCGCAATGCCTTCTGTTGCATCTTCCGTGTCCTTGGAAAAAAGACAGAGGCACGTCCGGCAGTGCGGGAGCGTCGTCAGTTGTCGACCGACTTCCCGTTGATGCGGAAGTTGTCGAAGTGCAGCCCCTTTGCTCCCTGAATGCTCAGCGGCTCCCGTTCCACCCCGTCGAACGAGCTGTTGGTCACGCTCACGTTCTCGATGTTCATGCGGTCGTCATAGCCCGTGATGAGTACCCCGTACTGGCTCTTGCCGCTTGTCACGTGGTCGAGCATGACGTTGCGCACGTAGGGCGGATAGCTGCGGTCGCAGTCCTCGCCGCTCTCGTAGAGCAGGTTGATTTTCAGCACCGCCTCGCGACACTGCCCGACGTCCACCCGGCGTACGTAGACCCCGTCGACGACACCGCCGCGGCAGTTGTTCGTCTTGATGCGGATGACGCGGTCTAGGTTCGGGCTGTCCATGCGGCAATCCTCGACATAGACGTTGCGGCATCCGCCGGAAATCTCGCTTCCGATGACCACGCCCCCGTGGCCGTCCTTCATCTCACAGCGGCGGACGATGATGTTGCTGCTGGGCGTGTCCCAGCGCCGTCCGTCCATGTTGCGCCCGCTCTTGATGGCGATGCAGTCGTCGCCCGTGTCGAAACGGCAGTCCTCGATGAGCACGTCGTTGCACGACTCGGGGTCGCAGCCGTCGCTGTTCGGTCCGTGGCTGAAGATGTCGACGCCGCGCACGGTGAGGTCCTCGCAGAAGAGCGGGTGGATGACCCAGAAGGGCGAGTTGCGCAGGCTGACGCCCTCGATGAGCACACGCGTGCAGTGGCAGAGGTTGATGAGTTGCGGACGCAGCCCGTCCTCCAGCGTCATCTGCCGCAGGGCAACGGGCGTCTGTGTCTCGCCGAAGCCCAGCAGGCGTTCGCGTCCGCCCCGGGCGGCGCTGATCATCCCTTCGCGCCAGCCGAAGCGTTCAGCGTTGCCACACATGTGCCACCAGCTGTCGTTGTCCGCCTGTCCGTCGATGGTGCCCTGTCCGGTGATGGCGAGGTTGGTCTCCCCGCGGGCATAGATGAGCGGACGCAGGTTGTAGCAGTCCACGCCCTCCCAGCGCGTGAGGACAGTGGGAGTGTAGAGCGCCTTGTCGGTCGAGAACTTCAGGCAGGCGCCCTTCTCCAGGTGCAGGTCGACGTTGCTCTTGAGGGTGATAGGGCCCGTGTAGAACGTTCCCTGGGGTACAACGACGTGTCCTCCTCCGGCGAGCGAGCAGGCGAGGATGGCACGGTCGATGGCTTCGTGGCAGAGTGCGAGCGAGTCGTCCGGCCGTGCGCCGAAGTCCGTGATGAGGAAGTTGCGTTCAGGGAAGGAGGGTTGTTCGATGCCGGCTTCCACGTCGGCATAGCGTGCCCAGGGTTGGTCTTGTGTATACCCCGGGAGGGTGCATCCCACGGTGAGGAGGATGCAGCAGAGGAGTGTTTTCAGTTCCATAAGTTACTCGTGTTTGTGTGTTTCTGTCGGCTAAGTTCAGCAAGAAAATCGGGTTGTGCAAGTCTTGTGATGAATGAGTTATGTTCGAAAGGATTTATCCTACTAGCATAGCAGAATTTGCAGACTGTCAGAATTACTGTTATATAAGGTATGTATGTTCGTTATAGTGGAATAATGGAAAGAAGATCGAAATACATAAGTCTTGTGTTGAGATGTATGCTGCAATCTAGATGTCTATACTCCTTTTCTTGGTTATCAGTACTGAACACTGTTTTGAACCCATTGCGCTCATAGAAGCTTAAGGTTGTCTCGTTGTTATAAGCGTCTACAATAATGAAGCGGCATCCAGTCTTATTGTTTGGTTCGATAAACCAATACTTGATAAAGTCAAGTACTTCGCTTCCGATATGTTTGGAGCGAAATTCGTTTGACACACCTAATCGTCCGACGAGAACCGCCGGATAGTCTTTCAGGGCTTTGACATGAGGAATGTCTGCTTCTATTTTCTTTTTCCGGGCATTGGGAAGGTCATTCACTCGGATACCGGCGTTGGCGAGCGTAAAGGCACATACAATCTTGTGTGGTTCTCCGTCTAAACGATAACAATAGGTCTTACCCAACAATTGTTTTGCGTATGCAAAGCAGTCGTTGGAAAAGAAGTCATCAAGGTCTCGGTCTCCACATACGAAATCTCCTGAATGAGTTTGTTCTTTTAGCTCATAGAGCGTACAGTAATCTAATAAGAAGCTCATTCTTCTTCCAATTTTGCTTTAGCCAATATTTTCTTTACCATCAGAACACCTTGCTCGTACTTGGGACGGGTAGTATCTGGTTCGGAAGTCCGTCGGAGATATTCTTGGTAAGTCTTTTTGGCTTGAGCTTCGAACTGTTCTGCCACTTTTCCAGTCAGGACAGGAACGGATGCTATTGCTAATGCCATGGTTTTATATGTTTTATGTGACAAAGGTAGAAACAATCTCTGAGAATAGGACAATGAAGTATGGAAATATTCATCTTTCTTTCAGCTTGAATGTGAAAGAATGTTATAATTCACCTCTACGATTCATGAATCCTGTCCTTTTTTGTGTTGTACGGTAAAGAAACCTGAATAAAGACAAAGACGAATCCTCATGGAACAACGTACCGACAAACCCTTTTTCTCACCGGACGAAGCGCAATGGAGCGAAGCCGAGCGTGCCGCCTTCCGCCAGTGGCTGGAGCGCGACGGGCACGAACGTCTGTTGCGCCGGTGGGCGGACTCTGACGAACTGCAACGTGACCTCATCCGTCTGCGTTACCTCGAAGAGAGGCGCGAGGCGAATCTGAACCGCTTCCTTCGGGCGGCGGAGAAGGGCGGCCGACGGACGAACGTGCGTCGGCGTGTGTGGGCTGCCGCCGCCTCGGTGCTGCTCGTGCTGGGCTGCGCCTGGTGGTGGATGGGGCGGGGGAGCGGTCTCGTCAGCGGATACATAGCTGCCGACTATGCTCCTGCATCGCTCACGGTGACCCCCTCGCTGGAATACAAGCTCGGCGGACGCACGGAGCATCTGGAGATTCTGGGCGTACGCATCCGCATGGAGGATGACAGGATAGCCTATACGGCAGGAGAGTCGGTCCTGGAGGATACGGTCATTGCTGACAGCCTGCTCTATCACGAGGTGGTGGTGCCCCGCGGACGCATGTGTGAAGTGGAGCTGACGGACGGCACGCGGGTGAAGCTCAACGCGGCTTCCCGTCTGCGCTATCCCATCGCTTTTCACCCCGACAGCACCTCGCGCACGGTCTGGCTCGACGGGGAGGCTTACTTCGACGTGCAGACCGACTCCGTCCGTCCGTTCATCGTGAAGGCATCCAACGTGGAGACGCGTGTCTACGGCACGAAGTTCAATGTCAAGGCATACGCCCGCGACGCCCGGGCACGGGTGATGCTCGAAGAGGGACGGCTCGATGTCGTGGGGCGCGACGGACGGGTGCACCGTCTTGTGCCGGGTGACTATGTGGCGTATGACTATGCCGGGCTCAGGGAGCACGAACGCGGGGTGGATGCCGCGGAGGTGACCTGTTGGCAGGACTACCGCTTCTTCTTCAAGAATGAGATGCTGATGTTCATAGCCGCCGACCTGGAGCGCAAGTACGACGTGAACATCTACTTTGATAATTACAAGGCGTCGACCTTCCGCTTCTATGCTCACACGCACCGCTGCGAACACGTGGAGGAGGTGCTCGACCTGCTGCGTTACACGCAGAAGATAGACTATCGCGTCGACGGGCGCGACATCTACATCCGTTTGCATGAATAAATCCATTCATATAGAGTTGAGAACTTAAAAACAGTTAGCTTATGAAAAAACAATCATTGGTTCTCCGGAGAGAGGCGGGGAGGCTCCGCCTGTGGCGCCCCCTCGGTGTGGGGTTGTTGTTCCTCTGTCTCTGTCCGGCTGTCTACGGCGGGACGCTCGACCGTAAGGTGACGGTCCGTCTGAAGAAGGTCTCCCTGCAGGAAGCCATCGCGGCAATCATGCAGCAGAGCGATTACGGCATCTCGTACAATGTCGACGAGATTTCGGACATCGACGGTGTGTCGCTCACCGTGCGCGACGTCTCGCTGGAAGAGGCGTTGCGGAAGTGTCTGGAGCCGTATGGGTTCACGTTTACCGTCCACGGACAGACCGTCGTCATCCAGTCCCTCCCGCAGCAGGAACGCCGCGTGACGGGTACGGTGGTTGATGCGTCCGGAGAGCCGCTTGCGGGCGTGAGCATCCTCGTCCGGGTAGGCAGCAAGAAGGAGGCGGCACGTGGCATCACCGACATCGATGGCCGGTTTAACTTGCGCGTGTCGGGCAGCGGGAAGATCAGCCTGACGGTACGCTTCATCGGATTCGAGGAGCAGACGGTCGACGACACGGGGAAGCCCCTGCGCATCGTGCTTCAGGAGGACACCCAGAAGCTGAACGAGATCGTGAAGATAGGTTATTACGACCAGAGCCGTGGTAACCTGACGGGCTCCGTCACCTCGGTGATGATGGACGACATCCTGGAGCCGAACATGACCACCATTGACCAGGCATTGGAAGGGCGTATCCCCGACCTCATGTTCACCCAGAACTCGGGTGAGGTGGGAGCGACCGCCCGTCTGCGTGTGCGTGGGACATCGACCCTTGTGGGCAACCGCGAGCCGTTGTGGGTGCTCGACGGATTTGTCCTTCAGGACCCGGTCGACGTGAGCACCGAACAGCTCAACGACCCGGACTACATCAACTATGTGGGCAATGCCATCGCGGGCATCAACCCGCAGGACATCGAGCGTATCGACGTCCTGAAGGATGCGTCCGCCACGGCACTCTATGGTACACGTGCGTCGAACGGCGTCATTGTCGTCACCACGAAGAAGGGTCGCCCCGGACCGCCCACAATCACTTATGCCAACAACACCAAGCTGACCCGTCGTCCGCGCTACTCGGACAGCAACATCAACCTGATGAACTCGCAGGAGCGCATGCAGTTCGGCAAGGACCTGACAGACCTGCACTACGTCTTCCCCTCGGGCATGCCGATGGTGGGATACGAAGGCGCCTACTACCGCTACCAGACGGGGCAGATTTCCTACGATGAGTTCCTCGCCGAGTGCTCCCGCTACGAGACGACGAACACGGACTGGTTCAAGCTGCTCACCCAGGACGCCTGGACGCAGCAACACACCCTGAGCATCTCGGGCGGTAGCGAGTCGACGCGCTACTATGCGTCGTTGGGCTACACGAGCGAGACCGGTGTCATCAAGACGGAGTTTGTCGACCGCTATACGGCCTCGATGAACGTCATGACGAACATCACTCACAACCTGATGGCGAACATTCGCCTCAACGGTAACATCCAGAAGAAGAACCACCTTCCGTCGGCTGTCTCCGTGCTGGACTACGCCTACAACACCACCCGCGCCCTGCCGGCATACAACGACGACGGTTCGCTCTACTACTACCAGACGCACGGTTACTCAGTGGGCGATTCGCAGAAGACTTATAACCAGTACAACTACAACATCATCAACGAGATGAACAACACCTCGGACGACTACTCGGGCAACACCTTCATGGCAAGTGCCGACCTGACGTACAAGGTGAAGGACCTCATCGACCTGACTGCCGCCGCCTCCTACTCGCGCAGCTCGACCCTCCAGACCACTTGGTTCGGTGAGAAGACCAACTACGCCGCCATCCTGAAGAACGGGGAGGCGGACGAGATGCCCATCCCAGGCGAGACCGGCGTCTGCGAGCTGCCTTACGGCGGTGTCTACAATACGACGAACACCATCAACGAGAGCTTCACGGGCCGTCTGCAGGCGAACCTCCACTGGTCGTTCGGTAGCGACAGTCAGCACCTCCTGACCTCCACGGCGGGTTACGAGGTCAACATGGTCCGTACCGACGGTATCTCCGACCAGACCCGCGGTTACTACAAGGACCGCGGCATGAAGTATGTCACGATGGACAGCGAGTCGCTCGATGGCTTCCCCTACTACAAGAACTGGCTGGCCGCCGGTCACCGCTCGCTCACTGCCGGAAAGACCAACCAGTTGAGCGGTTACCTCACCGCCGCCTATTCGTATGCCGACTACTTCACGGTCAGCCTGAGCGGACGTTTCGACGCCTCGAACAAGTTCGGCAGCCGGAGCAACGAGAAGTTCCTTCCCGTGTGGTCCGTGTCGGGACGGTGGAACATCAAGGAGACGCTCTTCCCCAAGGCCGACCGGCTGGGCGAACTGAGCATGCGTTTCTCCTACGGAAAGACCGGTAACATGCTCGATGGCGAGACGCCCAACCTACTCATCCAGCAAGGCATGATGGACACGTTCTACGGCGAGAACGTCTCGACCGTAGCCAGCCTCCCTAACCCGAACCTGCGCTGGGAGCAGACCGACCAGTACAATGTGGGCGTGGACTTGAACCTCTTTGACGGGCGTCTGCTCCTTTCTTCCGACTTTTGGTACAAGTATACCACCGATGCCTTCGCCAGCGTCAACGTGGCGCTCGTCAACGGTGTGTCAAGCTACCGGATGAACAACGGCGACATCAAGAACAAGGGCTTCTCCTTCTCCCTCTCGGGTTATCCCATACGCACACGAGACTGGAAGCTCTATCTCTCGACGAACTACTCCTATGCCAGCAACACGGTGCAAACCAACACCAGTGAGACGTACACCCTGGAGAACTATCTCAACGGTACGGCCATCATGGACGGCAGACCCATCGGTACCTTCTACTCCTACGAGTACCTCGGGCTGAACCCCAATAACGGTGTGCCCATGTTCGACGACTACGAAGACCGCCAGCACCTGCTCGCCGGCAAGATGCTCGCCGAGGTTGTGCCCATGGTGATGGTGGAGAGCGGCAACCGTGACCCGGACTTCACCGGCTCGCTCTATGCCACCCTGACGTGGAAGCAACTCTCGCTGAACACGAACTTCAACTACCGCATCGGCTCGAAGCTGCGTCTGTTCAAGCTCTACAGTCCGGTCATCCGCGGCGTGTCGTCCGACAAGAACGTGCGCAAGGAGTTCATCAACCGCTGGCAGAAGCCGGGCGATGAGAAGTACACCGACATCCCCGCCCTCATCAGTCCGGGTGACCCGTCCTATACCGCTTATTCCTCACACTGGTCAAGCGGCGTGTCGGCTTCGCAGAGCAAGGTGCCGACGTTCGCCTACAGCCTGTGGGACATGTACGACTACTCCAACCTGCGTGTCGTGCCGGGAGACTACCTGCGTCTGAGCAACCTGACGCTCTCGTACAACTTCACGCTCCAGCAGCTGGCGGGCACGTTCCTGAAGTCGCTCCGTCTAAGCTTCAACGTGACGAACGTGTTCACCATCGCGTCGAGCAAGCTCGATGGACAGGACCCCACGCAAACGAGCTTTGAGGGCGTCAACCTTTCCGTCCGTCCCGCTTACACCTTTGGACTGAATGTTTCATTTTAAACGATTCGACAATGAAGAAACTATACCAATTCATACCGGGTGTGCTGCTGGCACTGGGCAGCACCTCGTGCAGCGACTTCCTCGAAGCCTACTCACAAGACATGGTCATACCCAGCACGGTGACCGACCTCGACGAGGTGCTCCTGGGCAGTGTGTACATACCGAGCCAGGAAATCGGTGTCGGACCGTCGGGCATGCGTTCCTGCGGCTTCTTCAACATCCTCGACGATGACGTGAACACCGGACTGGGCGATCCCAACGGAGACAACACGTCCAATGTCAACGGATGGCGCAACTGCCTCTCCTCCATCTACGGTTACTTTGCCTGGCAGCTGGACGTCGGCACGAACTATAACAGTACGAGCGTGGCATCCGATGTGGCTACGTGGAGCGACCTCTATGCACGCATCAACTACGTGAACGTCATCCTCGACGAAATCACCCAGCTCCCCCATGAGACGGAGGACGACCAGGCGGCATACCTGCGGGTACAGGGCGAGGCACACTTCCTGCGCGGATGGTTCTACTTCGTCCTCGCCAATCTCTACGGCGACGCCTATGCGCCTGCTACTGCCGCTCAGAAGCTCTGCGTGCCCCTGAAGCTTACCCCATACGTGGAGCACGACAAGGACAAGCCCACCCAGTTCCAGCGCGCCACGGTGAAGGAGGTCTATGACCAGATTGTCGCCGACCTGCTGATTGCCGAGGACTACCTGACCCAGAGCCCGCAGAAGGCCGACCACCGCCTCTACCGTGCGTCGTTGGACGCCGTCGAGCTGCTGCTGAGCCGCGTCTACCTCTACATGCAGGACTATGCCCAGGCAGAGCTGAAGGCAGAGGCTGTGATGGAGAGCGACTATGTCCGCCTCGCGCCGCTGTCGGCGCTGAGCAGCACGGCGCCCTTCCTGACCAACACGAACCCCGAACTGATATTCTCGCAAGGCTCCAACAACCTCGCCCCGACGGGCATATTCACCGGGATGGCGGGAGACTTCTGCGTCACCCGCGAGCTGCGCGACCTCTATGATGAGAACGACCGCCGGGGCGACTGCTTCTTCGGCATCTCGTCGAACGACAGCATTTCGCTGGCTTACAAGTACCAGCGCGGTACCCTGCGTTCGCGCGTGTCGGACGTGTTTACCCTCCGTATGGCGGAAGCGTACCTCAACAAGGCGGAAGCCTGCGCCATGAGCGGCAAGGATGCCGAGGCGCTGGAGGCACTCAACGCACTCCGTGCCAACCGCATAGACGGCTATGCCGACGTCTCCTGCTCGGGCGAGGAGCTGGTGAACGAGATACGCACCGAGCGCCGCAAGGAGCTTTGCTTCGAGGGGCACCGGTGGTTCGACCTGCGCCGCTACGCCGTGTGTGAGAAGTATCCCTACAAACGGTCGATTCTCCACGTGTTCAATGCCATCGGCGACAACACGCCCTACCTCTATACGGAGTACTTCCGCCTGTTGCCCGACGACCCTGCCTACACCTTCTCCCTGCCGACGAGCGTCCTGGAGTTTGACAAGGTGCCGATGGAGAATAACCCGCGGGAGGACCGTCCGCCACTCGACGGCTCGTCCACCCCTACCGAATAACCCCCAACCAACATTAGCGTGAGACTTATGAAACACTTGACCCTTATATTACTGGCTGCCGCCACGCTGCTGACAGCCGCCTGCGATGACAGCGAGAAGCTGGAGAACCGCATCGACTTCTCCTCTCCTTATGCCATCGAGGACAGCGACGACCCCATCCAGCACCGTCGCTACGAGTTGTTCCGCGACTACGGCGTGTCGGTCTTCTTCAACGACACGGTGTCCAGCTCCTATGTGGGCGATGACTTTGCGGGCGACCCCATTTACCGTTACGAGACAATCGACCTTAACTGGGAGTTCTCCTCCCAGTCCTACGGCTCCATCAAGTACGAGTTCGACTACCTGACGACCCCCGAGGAGCAGAACCGTGCCCTGGACTTCGTCGACCAGTTCCTGAGCAAGGCGACCGGCGCGATGCGTCCCTTCTGCATGTTCCTCACCAGTCAGGTGACCGTGTGGAACCTCTCGCAGGAGACCTACGAAAGGCCCGACTACCTGACGAACTTCCGTACGCTGGTCGTGGCAGGAGTCGAGGACTATGCTGCCGAACAGATGGACTCGCTCAGCACGACCATCCTGCGCAGTATGGTGAAGAGCCGTGTGCAGCAGGATGCCAACCTCGTGGCACGCTTCGGCTCCGTCTCCAGTACCGAGAACTACTACGGCCGTCCGTGGGTGACCAACGGAGCGAACGACGGACTGGGCTGCACCTGCCGCTGGCTCACCGCCTACGACGGGTACTACCAGCTCGACGTGAACAACTGCTTCACCCAGACGACCATCGACCGCATCATGTCCATAGGCATCTTCGCCACGATGGAAGCCTACGAGGAGGTGCGTGCCGAGCTGATTGCCGACATCGGACGCTTCGGCTTCATCAGCGGCTACTCGCGTTCGTCGAAGACACAGTCGCCCGAGGATGTCTCCACCGACCTGGGCTACTACATTGACACCTTGCTCGCCATCGGCAAGGAGGAGTTCGTCAACCGTTACGGGGGCAGCGAACTGGTGATGGAGAAGTACAACATGCTGGTCGAATACATCGAGGGCGAGCTGGGTGTCGCCATCTGATGGCTGATGTGTAACCAAACAAGTAAAAGATTAGGATTATGATGAAACTACATAAACTGGCAGGCCTGTTGCTCCTTGTCGTGTGCGCGGCCTGCAGCGAGGACACAGTAACGACGGACCCCATCGACCTGTCGCAGGTCGGGGCTGCCGACGACTTCACCGACACCCGCGACGGACATGTCTACAAGTGCGTCCGCATCGGCGACCAGATATGGATGGCAGAGAACCTTGCCTACTTCCTCCCCATGGGTGCCGAGGACGGATGCTACACCTACGGGCAGGACATCTATGACGGGGCTTCCGTCGGTCTGCCCGGCAACATCTGGGGCGAAGTGGCGCGGAAGCTGCTCGCCGAGTGGACCGACCGGCTCGACGAGTCCGCCCGGTCGACCATCGACATGTACATCGGCTACATCGAAATCGGTCTCCCCGAGAGCATCGCCGTGAACGGCATCCGGAACGCGAGTGCCGAGTTCTATGCCGAGCTGGAAGTGAAGCTGGCACAGGAGCGTCCCCGGCAGGCGATGCTGGCTGCCGAGGAGGAGAACGGAGGCTACTCCGAACGCTACGGCTTCCTCTACTCCCTCGATGGCGCACGGGCTGCCGTGCCTGAAGGCTGGCGTCTGCCGACCGACGAAGACTGGCTGAAGTTGGAGGCCGTGCTGGGCATGGCGGAAGGCGAGCGCGAGAAGATGAACGCATGGCGCGGGACGTCCGCCGGAGACTATCTCAAGGCGGGCGGGGAGAGCGGCTTCGAAGCCCTCTTTGCCGGATGCGACGCCTACGCGTCGTCGGCGAACACGATGGACTACATCAACGAGTCACGGTGCGGATATTTCTGGTGCGACGAGGAGCGCATGGTCGAGGGCCTGAACGGCTCGAGTGCCGCCCTGGTCTCAGAGGGAGTCATCCGCATGGTGGCCATCTACTCGTCAGGCATCTGGCGCGGAACGACACGGCTGGACAATGTCTTCCGCCCCGTGCTGTACAGTGTGCGCTGCGTGAAGGATGCCCGCTGAGGCTCCTGCCGCACACCGATGCTTATTCCGACATAAAAACTGCTTAACAAATCTTTTAAAGAAAGGAAACCTTCGTATGAAAACATTGAAACGAATCGCCGGATGCCTGCTCCTGCTCTGCCTGGGGATGGCTGCCGGACACGCACAGACGGGCAAGAGCGTCTATGGCGACCAGGTGAAAGCCGATGTGAAGATGAACTATGTTTACGACTTCGACGAGGCGCTCCGCCTGGCGCGCGAGCAGAACAAGCCGGTCTTCTTCAACTGCTTTGTCGACTGGGCAGTGCCCTGCCACGGCATGAACAAGTATGTCTTTAGCGACCAGGCGTTCTGCGACTTCATGAACAAGACTTTCGTCAATCTCTGGATGGACATGACCACGGCCAAGGGCAACGAACTCGCCCTCAAGTACCGGGTACGGACCTATGCCCACTACCTCGTGCTCGATGCCGACGGCAACGTCATCCACCGCATCGTCGGCGGCTCGAAACTCCCCGACTTCCGCAACCAGGTGGAGATGGCACTGTCCGACAGCACTTCGTTGAGCGGGACGGCACGCCGCTATGCCGCCGGCGACCACTCGCGCAGCAGCCTCTACCACTACGTGAAGGCACTCCGTCTGGCAGACGAAGACTCGCTCTTCACGGTCGTCGGTCAGGAGTACCTGAAGCTGCTCCGGCCCGCCGACCTGGCGAAGAAGGACAACTGGATGCTGGCACGCCTTGCCATCCCCGACCGCAACTGTGACAACTACCGTTACCTCGTCGCCCACAAGCAGCTCTTTGCCGACAGCATCGGTGCCCGCATCATCGACAACTTCCTGGAGTCGCTCGTCTGCCGCGAGGTCATGCAGTACGCCATGGGCAGTGTCACCTTCGACGAGGCGGGACTCGACTCCCTCCGTCGGGTGATGGACGAGGCGCAACTGCCCGACACCTGTGTCAGCCGGACGTTCTACGACATTGCCAAGCTGCGTGGGGCAAAGGACTACCGGGACCTGCTGGACTACCTGCAGACCTACGGACACCGCCTGCTCATCTACCGTGCCAACCTGGAACTGAGCCTCGACTTCTCCGACATGAACGCGGAGGACAAGGCGTCACTGGTCGCCTACCTGAAGGAGGCAGCGGTGCGCGAAGGCAATACGTCAGCGGGCAAGAGCCTCGCCTCGTTTGCTACCCTGCTGGAGAAGGGGGAGGGCATCGACTTTGACCACGGACCCTTCAGCGAAGTTCTGGCACGCGCCAAGCGCGAGGGGAAACTGGTGTTCATGGATTGCTTCACGTCCTGGTGCGGACCGTGCCGCATGATGGCGAGCGTGGTCTTCCCGCGCAAGGATGTGGGCGATGCGTTCAACCCCCGCTTCGTCTCCTTCAAGTGTGACATGGAGAAGGGCGAGGGCATCGAGCTGGCAAAGAAGTACGGCGTGAAGGTCTACCCCACGCTGCTCGTCCTCGATGCCGACGGCAACCTGCTCCACACCCTCACCGGCGCCCGCTCGCCGCAGGAGCTCATCCGGATGGCGGAACAGGTGACGGCAGAGAAGTAAACTGAAAACATCGCCTTGCAGCGTGTGTCCCCCGGAGGGACCCTGCAAGGCGATGTTTCTGTTTCCGCTCCACGGACGGACGTCCGCCTAGATGAAGAGCAGGAGGTAGAGCGTGAAGTTCTTCTTCAGTGCCTTGATGGCGAGGTAGACGTGCGTCTTGACGGTGTTGACCGAGAGCCCCATCTCCGCCGCCACCTCGTCGTAGTGCTTGTTCTCGTAGTAGATTTTGCGGAGGACCTCGTTGCAGCGCGGCGGCAGCTCGCTGACGGCATCGTGTATCTCCTGCAGGCGTTCGAAGTAGGTCAGGGTCTCCTCGATACCGGGGTCTGCGGACGCGGCAGCCTGCGCCTCGGCCAGCTCCACATGTTCGTGCCGGTCACGCAGGTAGTTGCGTGCGGCGTTGCGGGCGCAGACAAAGAGGTAGGCAGGCGGACTGTCGAGCAACTGCCCCTTCTCCAGCAGCCGTACGAACATGTCCTGCACGAGGTCTTCGGCAGTGGGGATGGAGTGTGTATATTGGTTGACAAACAGCACCAGGTGGTTGAAGTGCCGGTTGAAGAGTTCGACGGCTTTTTCTCTGTCAGCGGGAGATAACATGGGGTAAACGGAAATGATACAAATGTTTACAATTGAGTTCCCAAAAGTACGAATTTATTCCATTCTTCCCAAAAACGTCGCGACAAATAGACATTTGTCTATTTTTATTGAAAAACGTAACTGCTTGTCCGTCAGCACTATGCTGCGAATGGGTCCGTACCGTCGTACGGACGCGTCGCCACGCTCGTACGGACGCGTCCGCACCACGCTACGGACAGGCCCGTACGACGGTAGCGACCTGTCGGTAGGGTGTTGTAAACAAAATTCGCAATCTCTGTCCCGGCATCGGGGGTGTCCCGCCGACGGACACGTCCCGCCGGACGGCACGTGGGGCATAAGGATGGCGTCGGATGAAAAAAACAGCCCCGGTCCATCCGTCCGTCCGCCAGAAAGCAGTACCTTTACACCAGCAACAGACGCAAGCTCTGTATGCAGTAGAAACCTATAATCGCTCACAGCTATGAAAATACATCCTGACTTGCGGCGAGGCATCCGTTTCCTTGCCGCCTTCTCCCTGATGGGCTGCCTGCTTCTCCCGGCAACGGCACAACGCCAACGGACGCCCAATCCGCTCCGCCGCACCGACGCGGCTTTCTTCCAGACCGACACCGCCCGCCTCATCGGCGAGCAGGTCCTGCTCTTCCAACGTGTCACGGGCGGCTGGCCCAAGAACATCGACATGGCACGCCGTCTGACCGACGAAGAACGCGCCCGGGTGGAGGCTGACCGCAGTCGGCGCGACGACTCCACTATCGACAACAACGCCACGACGACCCAGATGGACTTCCTTGCCCGGCTTTACCGGCAGACGGGCGACACCCGTTGCCGCGACGCATTCCGCCGGGGCGTCGGCTACCTGCTCTCCGGGCAGTATCCCGGTGGCGGATGGCCGCAGTTCTGGCCCCTGACGCGCGGCTACCAGTTCCACATCACCTACAACGACGATGCCATCGTCAACCTGCTCACACTCTGGCAACACATCCTCCGTGCCGACGCGCCCTATGACGGCGACCTCGTCGACGGGTCCCTGCGGGCGCGCATCGACTCGTCGTTCCACCGCGGCATCGGCTGCATCCTGGACACACAGATTCGGACCGCTGACGGACGTCTCACCGTCTGGTGCCAGCAGCACGACGAGAAGACCCTGCTGCCCACCTCCGCACGCGCCTTTGAGCTGCCCTCCTACTGCTCGCAGGAGAGTGCCGCCATCGTCCGCCTGCTCATGTCCTTGCCCGACCCCGACGAACGGGTGAAGCGTGCCGTCCATGCCGCCATGCAGTGGTTCGACACCTACAAGCTGACGGGGCTGCGCATCGAGCGCCGCTGGGACGGGACCCGCTGGGGAGGCACCCGTCTGCTGGCCGACAGCACCGCCGGTCCGCTCTGGGCACGCTTCTATGACCTCGAACGCTGCGAACCCTTCGTGTGCGACCGCGACGGCATCCCCCGCCGCCACCTCGAAGAGCTGGGCGAGGAGCGGCGCAACGGCTACAGCTGGTACAACGACCGTCCGTCGGAGCTCTATCCGCTCTACGATGCCTGGGCAGACCGCTACGACCCGGCGCACAAGGTGCCCGTCAGCCTGACCACCCCGGGAGCGAACGTGAACGGCACCATCGAGCTGTACCGTCGTCCCGAGCCGGACCTCCGGGCGTTTGATGCCGTCGTCCGTCCGGGAGAGAGCATCCAGGCAGCCATCGAGCAGGCACCGGCACATCCCGACCGCCCCTACAAGATACTGCTGACGAAGGGGACGTACCGGCAGAAGGTCATCATCGACCGTCCGAACATCGTCCTCGTCGGCGAGGACCGCGACAGCACCCGCATCATCCTTGCCGAGACGGCGAAGACGCGCACCGTCACCGAGTATCACGGGAAGCCCGTCGGCAACGGGGTTATCGTCCTCCAGGAGGGGGCGGACGACTGTGTCATCAGCGGACTAACGGTCTACAACAACTACGGGACGACCGTGGAGCGCACCACGACCCATCAGATGGCCATCTTCGGACGCGCCACGCGCACCATCGTCATCAACTGCAATGTCTGGGCGGACGGCAATGACGCCCTCTCGCTCTGGGCGCGGGGAGGCGAGGGGATGTACTACCACGCCGACCTCTACCTGCGCTGCCCCGGGGTCGACTTCCTCTGTCCGCGTGGCTGGTGCTACGCCACGCGCTGCCGGTTCGTGGGCGACAGCCGCGCCATGATTTGGCACGACGGACGCGGCGACCGCAGCAAGAAGCTGGTCATCACGAACTCCACCTTCGATGCCCTCTCGCCCACGCCGTTGGGACGCTATCACCACGACGCGCAGTTCGTCCTCGTCAACTGCCGCCTGACGAAGAACGTGCTGGACAGCAACATCGGCTATGCCTATACCGACAAGGTGCTCGACCCCTGCCCCTGGGGACAACGCACCTACTATGCCAACTGTACCCGTGAGGGCGGGCAGAGCGGCTGGCTCGACGACAACCTCGACAAGGCACCGGGCGCCCCTGCCTTCTATGGCATCACGGCACAATGGACCTTTGGCGGACGCTGGGACCCCGAACGCCGCATCCGTGAGTTGTGGGACGTGCTCGCGTACTCCATCTACTGACGGTACGTACGTCGCAGCCCATTTTCTGTCAAATATTCTCCTTTCTGCAATCGTATTGTAACATAAGTTTCGTTTCTTTGCTCCACACAAACCAATCACTTATGGCACAGAAGAAGAAAGACTCTCCTTACCTGGAGAGAGACATCAGCTGGATGTATTTCAACGAACGAATCTTGCAGGAAGCCACCCGTCCCCATGTCCCACTGTTGGAGCGGCTCTCGTTCCTGGGCATCTACTCGAACAACCTCGACGAGTTCTTCCGAGTACGCATGGCGAGCCAGAGCCGCATCGCCGAGTGCGCCGACCGTGCAGCCGTCCGTGAGAGCGAACATGCAAAGAAGATTATCAAGCAGATAGGCAAGCTCAACGCCCATTATGCCAAGGCCTACGCCCAGGCGGTGGAGCAGGTCACCGAGGAGCTGAAGCGCGAGAACATCTGTCTCGTCGACGATACCGAGGTGACGCCCGAACAGCTGGAGTTCATCCGCAGCTATTTCCGCGAACGGCTCAGCGGCTTCATCGTGCCCGTGTGGTTCTCCGCCATCAAGTGGCTCGACTATGAGAACGACGAGAACATCTATCTCGCCGTGAAGGTCTCGCGCACGGAGCCGAGGCCCGTTGCCGACTATGCCTTCCTGGAGGTCCCCGTGGGTCCCTGCGGGCGCTTCGTCCGCCTGCCCGACCATGAGGGGCGCAGCTACCTGATGTATCTCGACGATGTGGTGCGCTGCTGCCTGCCGCTCGTCTTTGAGGGACTGGGCTTCACCTCCTTCGAGGCGTACACGTTCAAGTTCACCCGCGATGCCGAGATGGAGATAGACAACGACCTGCGCACGGGCATCCTCCAGAAGATTTCAAAGGGCGTGAAGAGCCGCAAGCGCGGCGAGCCCCTCCGCGTCCTCTACGACGCACGCATCCCGAAGGACCTGCTCAAGCGCGTCCTCCGCAAGCTCGACCTGGACAGCCTGGACACCGTGCTGGCAAGCGGACGCTACCAGAACCACAAGGACTTCATGCGCTTCCCCGACTGCGGCCGTGCCGACCTGCGCTATCCCACATGGACCCCCATCCTGAAACGGGAGCTGGACGGTCCTGCGAGCCTGCTCGACCGCATCCGGCAGAAGGACCGCTTCATCCACGTCCCCTATCACAACTTCGACTCCTTCATCCGCATCCTTCAGGAGGCGGCCGTGAGCAAGGAGGTGGAGAGCATCAAGATTACGCTTTATCGTCTGGCACGAGAGTCGAAGGTGGTGCGCGCCCTCATCGGGGCAGCCCGTAACGGCAAGAAGGTGACCGTGGTCATCGAGTTGCTGGCACGTTTCGACGAGGCTTCGAACATCAACTGGTCGAAGCGCATGCAGGAGGCGGGCATCAAGGTCATCTTCGGCGTGGAAGGACTGAAGGTGCACTCGAAGATTGTCCACATCGGGATGAAGCGCGGGGCGGACATCGCCTGCATCAGTACGGGCAACTTCCATGAAGGCAACGCACGTACATACACCGACTGCATGCTCATGACGGCATCGCGCCGCCTGGTGAAGGACGTCGACAGTGTCTTCGGCTTCATCGAGCGTCCTTACACGCCCGTACGTTTCAAGGAACTGCTCGTGTCGCCCAACGAGATGAAGAACCGCTTCGTCGCGCTCATAAACAACGAAATCAAGAACCGGAAGAGCGGCAAGCCCGCCTACATAAAGATAAAGATTAACCACATTACCGACCCCGTCATGGTGGAGAAGCTCTACGAGGCGTCGTGCGCAGGGGTTGACATCGACCTGCTCGTACGTGGCAACTGTTCTCTTGTGCCGGGCATTCCCGGGGTAAGCGACCACATCCGCATCGCGGGCATCATTGACCGCTATCTGGAGCATTCGCGCATCTTCGTGTTTGCTGCCGGGGGCGAGGAACGGGTGTTTATCGGGTCCGCTGACTGGATGCCGCGCAACCTCGACAACCGTGTGGAGGTGGTCACGCCGGTCTATGACCCGGAAGTGAAGGAAGAGATGAAACGCATCGTCGACTTCGGGTTGCGCGACACGCTCCAGGCGCGCATCGTCGACGGCGAAGGGAAGAACCTGTTCAAGCAGCCTGACGAGGGCGGACAACCCTTCCGCTCGCAGGAAGCCTTGTATGAATATTACCTGAACGAAGAACAAGCGACAGAAGAATGAAGCATACGATAACCTCTGAGACAGTCCCCGCCTGCGGGACCAACTACGCGGCAATCGACATCGGTTCGAATGCCGTGCGACTGCTCATCAAGCATGTGGAGGAGGGGGGAGATGCCCCCGAGATGAGCAAGGAACTTATGGTGCGCGTACCGCTCCGCCTGGGCTTCGACGTGTTTGCCCGCGGAGTCATTTCCGAGCGGAAGGAGAAGGACATGGTGCGCGTGATGAAGGCGTTCCGTCAGCTGATGAAAGTCTATGATGTGGAGGAATACCGTGCCTGCGCCACATCCGCCATGCGTGACGCCAGAAACGGCTCGTCCATCATCCGGCGCATTGCCAGGAAGACGGGCATCCGTGTGGAAATCATCGACGGACAGGAGGAAGCACGCATCATCTACAACAACCACCTGACCTACATGGGCGACCGCAAGGGCAACTATATGTATGTAGACGTAGGCGGCGGCAGCACCGAGATCAACCTCCTCTCCGAGGGCCAGCTGGTGTGCAGCCGTTCCTACAACATCGGTACCGTACGCATCCTCAATGAGGCGGTGGCGGAGAGCGAATGGACTCGCCTGAAGACCGACCTCGCCGCCCTGGCACAGTCGTACAGCGATATCAACATTGTCGGCTCGGGCGGGAACATCAACAAGCTCTACCGGCTGGCAGAGAAGAAGGACAAGCGCGTGCAACGCATGTCGGTCGCCACGCTTCAGGCACTCCACGAGGCGCTCCGTGCCCTCCCGGTGGAGGAACGCATGGCGAAGTACGCTCTCAAGCCCGACCGCGCCGATGTCATCGTGCCGGCAGGCAACATCTTCCTGCTCATTGCCGACATCGTCTCGGCGGCGTACATCTATGTCCCCGTCATCGGACTGTCGGACGGCATCATCGACGAAATCTACGAGAACCACAAGTTGGAGCGTGAGCGTGCGCTGATGCAGGCGCGTCCGTAGCGCTCCCGTTCCCTTTCTCCATTGAGCTGACGGGCGGACCGGTGGAAGCATCTTCCTTCTCCGGCCCGCCCGTCAGTCTGTCATTTCACTTCGAAGCGTCCCTGCAGACGGATGTCGTCACTGCCTCCACCCACGCGGACGGTGAAGAAGCCCGGTTCGACCGTCCACTGCCCCGAGTGGTCGAGCAGCACCATGTTCCGCTGACGGATGGTGAACTTCACTTCCTTGGTCTGTCCGGGATTGACGTTCGTGCGTTTGCACGCCTCCAGCTTGGGACATTGCAGCGGGACGGAACTCTCCTCATCCTCCAGGTAGACCTGCACGACCTCGGCTCCGGGACGTGTACCGGTATTGGTCACGTTGAAGCGGACGGTCACACTGCCGTCCGGACCGATGGAGGCAGGCTCGATGCGCAGTCCGGTGTAGCGGAAGTCGGCATAGCTCAGTCCGTGTCCGAAGGCGAAGTCGGGGAAGGCGACCGTCAGCTTGCCACCCGGGTTGTAAGCTCCCGTGAGTACGTCGGCGATGGCCTGCATGCCTTCGCGTCCCGGATGCCAGGCTTCGAGGATGGCACTGGCGTCGAGCGCCTTGCCCAAGGCAATCGGACGGCTGTTGAGCAGCACCACGACGACAGGTTTCCCCGTCAGCAGCAGACTGCCCATGCGTCCGCTGTCGATGTCGTCGTCCTCAAAGACAATAATCAGGTCTGCCGTCCGCGTGTCCGTACTGACGGCACAGGGCAGTCCCTGTTGCAGGACGGGCATCATGTCCGCCACCAGTCCGTCGTCGCCCGTGACCCCCACACACTTCACCCACGCCGTGTCGAGCGGCAGGATGTTTCCGGCATTTTTCAGCAGCGTGAGCGATTCATGCGCCACCTGCAAGGCGGTCTTGCGGAATTCGTCGGAGCAGGGTCCCAGGTCTTTGCCGTCCGTGTCCGAAGCCGCTATCTGTGCCGGTGTGGCGATGCCGGCGGCATGTGCTTCGTCGAGCACCCGTTGCCAGGGGCGCACGTAGGATGCTTTCTTCTCTTTCTCTTCGATGCGGATGAACGCCTTCAGTTGTCCGTCGGTCTGTAGCCCCTTGGTCATCTCCACGCCTGTTTCGGCAGTGAGATAGGGACTTTCGCCGTAGGTGTTGAGCAGGGGTGTGTCCGACGAGGGTCCCACGAGGGTCAGGTCGGGCAGTGCCACTTCGCGGACCCCTTCGGCAGCCAGTTGCTTGCCAACGACCAGTCCCGCCTTCTTGGTCAGGCTCCGGTTCCAGGTATGTGCCACGTTGAGGGCGGAAGGGAAGGGTGAACGGAAGGGTACAGACTCCTGTGCCTGCACGGGGGCGAGTCCTGCCAGCAACGACAGGAAGCCGAGGGTGATCAGTTTGTGTTTCATAGACTAAAAAGGAAAAGTGGAGACGGCGTCACGCCGCCTCCGGTTAAACGGTGCTGCAAAGTACGTAAATAAATTGACAATTGCCAACGGACAGCCGGCAATTACCCGGCGATGTGGCAGTGTTTCTGCCCCGGTCAATTCCCTGTCGGCGTCCATCCGTCCAGCACGTAGGCGGGTGTGCGGTAGTTCTTGATGAGCTCGGCATCCTTCACGGCATCCAGCTGACGCGAGTAGCGGTGGCGGCGTGAGGTATCCACCGGACGTCCGGTCTCCAGGTCGCGTGTGTTGTACTCCAGCATGCGTGCCGTCGGTTCACCGATGGACGACCAGCCCTCCGGACGGATGTTCTTCACCCGGCAGTCGATGAGTACTACCTCGGCATCCGGGTAGGCAGTGCCGTGGTTGGACTTGGTGCGGCCATAGTCCGCCAGACGTCCGTTGTTCGTCGAGAACGTGCACTCCACGAAGATGTCGCCGTGATGTCCCTTGGTGTTGCGCACCCAGGTGAAGGGCCCGCCGTCGTTGCGGAAGTTGCTGCGGTAGGCGAAGAGGCTGCCCCGTCCGAGGATGGTGTCGCCTCCGCCGTCCAGTTCACATTCTTCCATATAGATGGTCCCGTTCGCCTGCAAGGCGTCGCCCGAGCCGATGATGTGCACGCGGCGCAAGGCGATGCGCTCACCGTTGATGAGCAGTCCTTCCGCCTGTCCGCGCAGGTCAGTGGCGATGGTGATGTCCTCCACCTCGATGTCGCGGCAGTTGTCCAGTGCGAAGGCTGCACGCCGGGAGGGGAAGGTGCCCGGCCATTCGTTGGTCTTCACGGTGAGCGGGTGAGGATTGAACACCTCGTTGTTGGCATAATGCACGCGGGTGCAGTCCATGCCCGACCCTTTGATTTTGACGTGCGACTTGTTGCGCACGTATACCAGTTCCTCGTAGTCACCCGGACGCACGAGGATGACTGTCGTCCGTTCGGCAAAGTCGGGCAGGTAGTCGAGTGCGCCCTGCACGGTGTTGAAGTCTCCCCGTCCCGTGGCATCGACCACAAGCGTATCGGTCCGTGCCGGCGCTTCCGCCTTGGTGGTGAAGGTCCATCCGTCGATGCCCTGGAAGCTGCCGTCGGCGAGTGTCAGCACGCCCGGGTCAATCTCCACGCGGTAGGTCTGTCCGTACTCCAGCATGTTGTTGTGCAGGTAGATGGTTGCCACCGAGTCGCGTACGATGATGGGGTAGAAGTGGAATGCGTCGGTAAATCCGCCGATGATGTTCAGCTGATAGTCGGGCGGCGTCGGTTCGGCTGTCCCCGACGGAGTGCCGGGACGTGTGTCGCGGTTGGTGGGCATGGTGGTGCGCGTGTAGTCGTAGGGCACCTTCGTGTAGTCACACTCCGGTCCGTAGGTGCGCGGTTCCGTCGGCCCGGCAGGGATGCTCAGGTCCAGGCTGTCGACCGGTTCTCCCGTACGGGCGTTGAAGACACGTATCATTCCCGAGTCGCCCACTGCGGGAGTGTCGTGGAAGGTCAGTACCAGGTGCGTGTCGGGGTTGACTCCGGTCGCACCGTCGGCGGGGAACAGCATCCCGCCGGTCTCTTTGTCCGTGCTGCAGGAACCCAGGATCAAGGCTCCCGCCAGCGTCAGCATGCAAGGTGTTTTCATAGCTATTATGTTTGTTGTTGTTTCGCCACGTGCTGCAGACGGGGCGAGCATACGATAGAAAATTTCCAGATAAAAGGCGGACGTAACGCTCCTACAAAGGAAACGTTTTTGCGGCAGATTGTGGCACGCGTGCGGAAGAATTTCGCTTCCGTCGGCGACTTTTTTGGGTCGTTCTGCCCGGAAGTGTACCTTTGTACCCAAAAAAGCAGACAGACTATGTGTACACCGACCGACAATCAACTCATCATGCTGGGGACAGGCTATGCCACAGCCACCCGTTGTTATAACACCTGTTTTGTGTTGCGGACAGCCGAAGGGCTTTTGCTGGTGGACGGGGGAGGAGGCAACGGTATCCTTTCGCAGCTGGAAAAAGCCGGACTCGCCTTGTCCGACATTCACGACATGTTCATCACCCATGCCCATACGGACCACATCCTGGGTGCCGTCTGGACGGTCCGCATGGTGGCACAGCGCATGAAGAGCGGCACGTATGCCGGTACGTTCACCCTCTACAGTCACGCCCGTGCACTCGGAGTGCTGGAACAGATTTGCCGGCTGACACTCCCTGCCAAGCTCCAGGCATTCATCGGGTCTGCCATCCTTTTCCATGAACTGGAGGACCGGGACCGTTTCCGTGCAGCAGGCATCGACCTGCAGTGTTTTGACATCCGGTCAGCCAAGGAGAAACAGTTCGGTTTCTGTGCCTGGCTTCCCGGCAGCATCCGTCTGGCCTGTCTGGGTGACGAGCCGTTCAATGCTGCCAACCGTCCCTGTGTGGAGGGAGCCGACTGGCTGCTGTGCGAAGCCTTCTGCCTCTACCGCGACCGTGAAATCTTCAAGCCCTACGAGAAGCATCACAGTACGGCACTTGAAGCCGGTGAGCTTGCCGCCTCCCTGCACGTCCGCAATTTGTTGCTCTATCATACCGAGGACCGCCACCTCTCTACCCGCCGTGAGGACTATACCGAAGAGGCCGCACGCAACTTCCACGGACGCATCGTCGTTCCTGATGACTTGGAGGTGATTGCGGTGGAATGACACGGTTGCCTCTGCATGCAGGATGGTGTCGCCACAGTTGCCGGGTTGCATACAGAATATGTTAAAATCTGTCTTTTGTGCAATTTTCCTTGGAGGGACGAGTATAATGGTACAAAACACCACAAAGGAATGAATCAATCTATATACTGAATATGACAAAGCTACTGTATGTACACGGATTATCCTCTTCCGGTTTGTCTGCGACGGCGAAGAACCTGCGTCTGCTACTTCCGGAATGTGACGTCATTGCTCCAGATTTGCCTGTCAATCCGGATGAGGCTTACGGCCTGTTGAAAGACCTATGTGCGAAAGAATGCCCTGAGCTTATTATCGGGACCTCTATGGGCGGTATGTTCGCCCAGCAGTTGAGAGGGTATCGGAAGATATTGGTCAATCCGGCATTCCATGTTTCCGAGTTTATGCGCAGGCAAATCGGGACACATGAGTTCCTGAATCCTCGTCAGGACGGAGAGACACACTACGAAATTACCCCGGAACTTTGTGATGCCTATCGACGGTTGGAGGAGCATCAGTTTGCCGCAATCTCGGACTCCGATAGAGAGAATACCTATGCACTGTTTGGCAGAAACGATACATTGGTCTGCGGTTATGAAGAATACAGCGTGCATTACAAGCACGCTGAATGGTTTGAGGGAGAGCATCGGCTGGATTATAAAGTGATTGAAACGGTAGTCGTTCCACTCGTCAGAAGGTTATTGCGGAAGGAGTCTGTAGAAGAAGCGTTGATGGCATCGCCCTTGTTTCAACTATCGCTGTCATCAAAAGAACTGTTCCACAGCAATTTCCTGTATTGGTTGGGAAAACAGTATCCTCGTCTGTTTGTTGTAATCTGCAAAGCCTGGGGGTGTAGCGCTGATTGGGAGGATATCGGATGGCATATCCGGAGGGAGTACAAGCACTTTGACCTTTGTGTTGAAACGGGTGGACAGGTGGTGCTTGTCCTGGAGAACAAAGTCAAAAGCTTACCGGTGAAAAAGCAGTTGGACGAATACCGTGCAAAGGCCGGGGATGCCTGCCGGGACTTCATCCTGTTGTCTTTGGCGACCGTCTTTCCGGACAGAAAAGCTGTCGAAGTCGAAGGAACTTGGCGGATAAAGAGTTATCAGGAGCTGCATGATGTCCTGTTCCAACTGAAGGAGCGGTCTGTCTGCCGGCCTTATGACCGGGCATTGGTTGAGGACTATGGTTCGTTTGTCAAGAACCTGCATGACTTGTCCCGCTGTTGGATTCCTAGTGGAGAAAGCCGTTTCTTATTGTCGGCGGAAGCCAGGGAGACAGGCGAAAGATTGCGGATAAGGGACTTGCAGGATAAATTCCGGTACTCGTACCTCTGCCAGTCCTTGAACGAACATCTGCGAAAATCGGAATCATGGAAAGAGGTCTTGCCGGGTATGGACATTGACAGCATAGCAAAGGACGGACGCTGCCTGGATGCCGTCTTTACCAATTGGGGATTTACGCACGGTTTAGGTCTTCTGGAGGCTAAAATAAAAATCAACGACCGGTATGTCTTGCTTGTACAACTGCAAGGCAACAGATATTGCCGAGGAATAGAATGGATCGGTGAAAGTGCAAAAAAGAGGCATGAAGTCCTTTGGGAGGAGACTCGTCAGGAAGCATGTATTCAAGCACTTCACTATTTCAATTTTGAAGAAGGAATACCTGATACCTTTCCGGAGATATGTGTGAAGGCTTGCATCCGGGCAAGAAAAAGACGTGATAGCGGGAAGGAACGTATGTACAATAAATATCAAAATGCATTCCTTTACCAGGCGAAAAAGATAAGGGAAGAAGTGTCTGTAGCCGAGGTACTGGATGCTATCAAGACTGAATTGGAAGGCATCGTTGAGGCTTGCAAGAGCGTGGTCCTTCAGTCAAGTTAGGGTAAAGCATTCAGACTTGCTCAATCCTATTTTTTTTTCTCCATTTCAGTATCGGGCGTTAGAGGTTGGTCGATAAATCTCTGACGCCCGAATTATTTTTATGAGAGTGTGCTGTATTCCAGCATACGGTAAATTCATACTTGTAATAACAGAATGACTATGAAGCAAATGATTGAACTTACTACAGACAGACTGATTCTCCGTACACCAGCGGAGAATGACGTACAGGACCTCTTTCGTCTGATGAACGATCCGGAGATTGCTGCCAATACAGGATTCCGTCCCATGGTTACCCCTAGCGAGGCGGAGGGTAAGATACGCCGAGGGATATCAGACCAGCAAATGTTTGTCATCGCGGAAAAGGAACACCCCACATGCATTGTCGGAGTCTTTGAAGTTACACCGCACAAGGAAAACACGGTGTCAGGGGAAAAATGTAATTACGAGATTTGTTATTTCCTTCATGGTGATTCACGTCAGAAGGGTTATATGACAGAAATTGTGGATGTCATGAAACGCTATCTGTTTATCGAACGGATGGCAGACTCTCTGACTATCGCTGTCCTCCCCCGTAATGATGCTTCACGAAGGGTTGCGTTGAAAAACGGATTCACTTATGCAGGTTTGGAAAAGGAGTGTGGTCTCACGTATCAAGACGAACTGGTGGATTTGGAATATTACACACTGACTCGGGAAGAATATCTGAATCCGGATCAGAAAATTGACAAGGAAAACATCCGCAAGGTGGAAAGGCAGAAATGGATCAATGAAGGAGGTATCCTGTATCCTATTCCCGGTTACGCGACTTTACTCCCTTGTCCCGGTAGAGGGGTGTTCCGTATCTATGAAGACATGCGTTTGAAAAGACTTGGTCTGGAGAAGATCGATGAAGCATTTACTTTCAACTTCAAAATCTATGATTTGGACTGCGAAGACATTATAGCCAGGGTCATCAGGACATGGACTTCGGAACTATATACCAGGAGTGGCAAGAATCTTGGTGTGATATTCAATGGACTGAAAGGGACGGGAAAAACGATTGCCGCCAAGTTGCTTTGCAACCGCCTGGGATTGCCGGTCATTGTGATTTCAAAACCGATGGAAGGAATGTTGGAATTCATACAGTCGCTGTGTTTTGAAAGCATAATCCTCATTGATGAAGCAGAAAAGACCTTTGATGAGGAACAGGAGGTCCTGTTGAAGATGATAGATGGCGTGTATAACAGTACACGTAAACTCTATATACTGACTACTAATAAACTGAGTGTTGACGAAAATCTGTTGGGACGTCCCGGACGCATTCGTTACATCAAGGAGTTTGCCAATCTGTCTGCAAATGCCATTAACGGTATCATTGATGACAATTTGGAAGATACATCCTTGAAAGCTGGTGTATTGCAGTTGGTAGACAGTCTGGAAATCTCGACCATTGACATACTGAAGTCTATCATTGAAGAGTGTAACATCGCAGGTGAGGTCCCGTCCGACTCCATGTTGAATATACCCAGAGCCAAATATAGAATGCAGATTGTTACGTTTGAAAGCCTTGACGTCAGCAAGTTTCAGGAACTGAAAGACTTCATAAAAAACAGTCTGTCCCCCAATGAAACAGTTATAGGCTGGTTGCAAAAGACTGACGGTCTCAATGAGGAAAATCGAAGAAAGCATATAGCTTTGATAGAGGAGCAATTCAATTGTAGCATAGATATCCGATGGCAAGCCTCCATGACCCCATTTCTTTATATGGGGCAACAACTTCGGTATGGAACTGTCAGTCGGGAACCGGACAGACTTGGTTTCTTTACCTTGGATACTACTTGGGATGAAACGGAATTGTGTTGCTTGGTGAATAATGGAGAGAGGCCGTCTTTGTATAAAGGACTTCTTTTTTAATCCAAACAGGTCATTGGAATTATGATTAACAGGTAGGTTAGATATTTTGTAATGAATTGAATTAACAGATAAATGAAGATGGATAAGAACTTACGTATTGAACAAATCTTGTGTTTGCAGTTGTCAGGTTACTCAGCCGTTGAGATTTTTGGAATGTCTCAGGCTTCCTTTCATCGGATATATTCTACACACGAGAATATTAAAGCGTCCTTTACAACAGCCCGATGTATACTGGAAAGACAAGAAAGGCTCGGCATATTGACTTTACCTTTTTATCATCCGGATTTTCCTGAAAATCTGAGAATGATAGAAGCTGATTGTCCTCCGCTTATTCATTTATTTGGGAATAAGAATTTATTGACAAGGGAGGCGGTCGCCATTATTGGTGCCAGACAGGCTGACAAAAGAGGTTGCGGAGCTGCCTATAAGTGGGGTATGACGTATGCCAGACAAGGTAAAACGGTCGTCAGCGGATTGGCACTTGGATGTGACGCTGCGGCTCATCGAGGTTGTTTGGATGCTGGCGGCAATACAGTTGCTATTGTTGCTACCGGATTGGATTTGACATATCCTAAGGAGAACAAATCGCTTCAGGAGCTTATTCTTCAAAATGACGGACTTCTTGTTTCTGAGCAAATCATAGGAGTAAAGGCTAATTCGTCACGTCTGGTTGCTCGCAATCGTTTACAGGCAGCATTGTCTCGGGAGATTGTCGTTGCACAATCTCCCATACAAAGTGGAACGATGCATACAGTACGATTTGCACAAAAATATGGGAAGCAAATTTATGCAGTCCGGTTTGGACAGTATGATATGCAGAAAAGTTCAGGCAATGAGCAGCTGATAAACGATGGCGTTGCAATACCGTTATGAGATTATGCCTGGAGGTGATTGCGGTGGAATAGGGAAAATTCCCTTTTGTCATTTTGTCAAAGTGTCAAACGAATCGCTCCACAGTGCCCTTGCTTGCACCAAAATACGGGGCGGTGAGTAAAACGGGGCTTCTCGGGCGATTCGTAAAATACACTTTGTCGCTGTTTGTGTGGATGTGGTTTCGGGCTGCTGGATTGTCTGTCTGATGACTGACGGAATGAATGTGTACTGGTGAATATGGTGCGTCTTGTGATAGTTGTAAAATGGTTGCCCTTCCGCTTCTTTTAGAGAGCAGATGTCAGAATTTATTCTTTGAGTTTCTCTTTTCTTTACATCGAATAATGAAACAATATTGTTTCACCCGTCAAACAATATTGTTTGACGAGCCAAACACAAGTGTTTGACATGCGAAACAATATTGTTTTGTGCATGAAAAACAGCTGTTTTGTGTTTATAAATGCAAAATATGCGGGTGAAACAGACGATTTGTGTTAATCAGGTTTAGCATTTGCTCACTGGAAGGGTTCATTTCTCAAAAGTATGCGTTAGCTGAAAATGTTGTTTTGAGAAATTATGTCAGCAGATTATGGGTTTTTGTAGCAATGTGTCGGGGTGTGAAATGTCGAATAGATAGATGACCATCCTCATGCTGGGCGTAAAGAATTTGCTGCCAGTATAAATAAAGTGGACAGTAGTGACTTGGAAGTATGCATAGCCCCGTCTCAAATTTAGATTTTCCCGGGTTCGTGTCGAAAACCGTTATAAATGATCGTTTTCGGTTTGAATTCACCTCAGTGTCAATTCTGGGTTTTGAATGAGTTGATTTATAATTGGATGATATATTTCGCCATCCGTGACCGCTGTAATCGTTGTTACCTTATTGCCGCCATCTTTCGAGGATGCGCCGCAATGGTAAATCTGTTCATTCTCCGTTTGATAGTCAATAACAATATATCGGTCGTGAAATATGCCACCTGACGTTTGCAGAGAAAGTGGGATATTTGGGTATTCACGGCAGAAATCATCAAACTCGGTTTTATGCAGACGATTTCCTATGTTGTCAGAAAAGACCACCACCCGAACATTAGCTGGTACATCTTTAAGTAGTACCAATGTTTTTAATCCAATATAATTGTCAATTACAAAAATTGTTTTCTTAGCTGTGTCATAGATATGTTGATAAGCCAAGTCCGATTCAACAGGTTGCCCATTGAGTATCAGCCAGCCTCTTCTTACAGAAGGGTTGGTAAAATCGAGCATGACGTTTGCTAATTCCGATTTCGTAACAACATTACCCAAAGTGTCTATGATATTGGCTACTTTATCATCAACATCTGATAAGGACTTTCGCAAATTAAGCAAGTCCTGGGTGTTTTGAGTTGTCTGCAATGACAGTTGCAAATACTCCCTTTGCCCCAACAAAGGCTGATTGTCCACAATGTAGTCTTTCATTTGTTTGAAGATGCGAATTAAGGCTTTACTTTGCTTGGTGGCCAAATCTCCTTTTAGAACCGTCATTAGCATGTATATACCCTGTTCCGTGAAAGCGTAGGGATTGTATCGGCGTCCTCCCCAACTTGAGGTGGAATTTTTGCACCTCAAGATTTCACACTCTCAAGAAACAGATATCTTTGACAACGCTACTAAAAAGCGTTACGGCATTATATAGGAGTATTTCGCTCCCGACGTTCCCTCTTTATTCTTCCTCCCCATCATTCCCCGACTCACATATTATGCTTATATTTGCCGTGTTAGTTTCATATCTCTTGCCGTGGTAACCATACAACCGACCATACAACGACCGTTTGTGAAGAAGTGGCTGCGCGTGTCGCTCCTTCTGTGGATGTTCTACGAGGTCATGTGGATGCTCTTTGACAGCACTGCCGACAGACCCGTCATCCTCCCTTCCGCGATTGAATATCTCACCGACTTCGCCGTTTGTGCGACGCAGACCTTCTTCTGCTTCCTCCTCATCCGTTTTGAAATCCACCACCGGATACTCTTTGCAAGCCGCAGGATGACGCTGTCCCTGCTGCTCTCCATCCTCTTCCTGCTCAACATGGCGGTCGCCGTCCCCATCACCTGGGTGGAGATTGGGGTGTACGGATTGATGGACAGTGAGAAATGGAGCCTGCGCGACCATCTGCTCAACGACATGGTGCTCTCCATGGTGTCGACCCTGCTGCTGGCACTCCAGCTGGTGATACGCTACGTTCGCGAACTCAAGATAGCCACCGCCCGGAGGGAACGGCAACAGCAGGTGGAAGCCGAGACACGGATGCTCGCCCTGCAGAGTCAGACCGACCCGCACTTCCTGTTCAACAGCCTCAACATCGCCATCGGGCTGGTAGGGACGGAACCGGAGAAGGCAGAGGCCTTCCTGGCAGACCTTGCCGGCATCTACCGCCACATCCTCCAGCGTCCGGACCGCTACTGCGTGACCATCCGGGAGGAACTGGAGAACCTGGACCGCTACATGGCTCTGATTGCGATACGCTTCGGACCGTCCGTCCGTCTGCGGACCGACGCGGAGGTGATGGAGGGGGAGACACTGATCGTGCGCGGCGTGCTGCAGCTGCTGGTGGAGAATGCCGTCAAGCACAACCGGCGGTCGGACGCACAGCCCCTGCACATCCGCATCCGCAGGGAGGATGACTTCTATGTGGTGGAGAACGACTACCGCCCGATGGCGGACGGGAATCTGCCGTCGGCAGGCATCGGGCAGCAGAACGTCCGCGAACGTTACCGGGTACTCGGGGCAGACCGGGTGGAAACCCGGACGGACGGCGGAAAATACATCGTGAGAATACCTATCCTATACCCAACCCATGCCTATGAAGATACTGATCATTGAAGACGAGCTTTACAACTTCCGGCGACTCTCCAAGCTGCTCCGTCGGCAGGAGGAGACGGCGGACATCGAGGGACCGCTGACTTCCGTCTGTGAGGTCAGGGACTATTTTGCCGACCCTGTCGTGCTGCCCGACCTCATCATTGCCGATGTCCGGCTGAGCGACGGGACGGTGTTTGAAGCCTTTGACCGCAGTCGGGTGGTGGTGCCTGTCATCTTCACCACGGGGTATGACGAATATGCGCTCCGGGCATTCAGGTACAATAGCATCGACTACCTGCTCAAACCCGTCGAGGAGTCGGAGCTGAAGGCGGCGCTTGACAAGTTTCACAACCTGGCACATGTGTTGCCCGTCCCCCTGTCGGACTTCTCAGACCTGGGCGACCGGACGCACCGCCACCGTGTCGTCTGTACGTACAAGGACCGTCAGGTGGTGGTCAGCACCGACGACATCTGCTACATCCGCATGGAGGCAAAATGTGTCAGGGTGTATACGCGTCAGCAGACGAACTATGAGACGGGGTTGAGCCTGGCAGAGCTGGAGGAGGAACTGGACCCGGTCACGTTCTTCCGTGCCAACAGACAGGACATTGTGCACCTCTCCGCCGTCGACAGTCTGACGACGGACGCCACACGCAAGACGTTTGTCCATCTGACGTTCTATCCCGAAGTGGTGATTCCGGTTAGCAAGGAACGCTACGGCAGCCTGAAACGTTGGCTCGGTCGGTAGGACTGTCTGTGTGAAAGGTCCTTTTGCTTGCCGATGTCCGCTTCGATGCCGAATTTGTCCGCTTCGATTATTTATTTTTGCTATGTATGTGAGGCTCTGTTATTTTTGTATCGAAATCGTCGGAAGGATGTGGCGCTTCATCAGAGGCTGTACATCCTTTGCAGCAGTCAAATAGAACGTAAATTCATATTTAATAAATGCTACTATGAAACTATCAAGATTCGGATATGCACTTGTATGGACTGCTATATCCTTCTTTTCGCTGACCTCCTGTTCAGATGATGATAATGAACCGGAAGAGCCCATCTATCATCAAAGTTATGTTAAGGGAAAGGTGAATGGTGAAGATGTGTTCATGAATTACGTGAATGCCACTATATTGAGTGAAAATACCATGTATGACTTCACGCCTCAACAGGGAGATATTCCTGGGAAGTTCGACTGGCAGGTAAAGCTGCTCGAAACAAAGGATTCCATCGTCACACTTTACCTGCACATTGATAATATTGAGATGACCAATGCTGTGATTTACTCTCCCAATGATCAGGATCAGATTAGAACCCCTAATACATGTTATGTTACGGTAGAAGACCTGAATAAAAAGGTGACGAAGGTTTACCATCCGACACATCCGTCTCCGGTTTTTGCTCGGTGGAGAGTATTTAAGGTGACAGCTGAAGCTAAACGACAAGAACAGGCTCAGTGGGCAGACAACGGTCGCATGAAAGGCATAAATGTCGAATATGCCGGATACTGGTGGCAGGGCATTGATGGAAAGGTTGAAGCTACGCTGACATGTGATGATGCTGTTCCCAACACAATAAAAGTAGATATTGACTTCAGATTGTATTAGCCCATCGGCTTGATATAGGCGATTATGAGCGAGGAAGGTAGAAGATGACAACCTTTCTCGCTCATTTTCGTAAGGTCACGTTTTTTGGGAGTTGATTTGATTCTGCATGCGAGATAATAGTGTTACCTTTGGCACATACAAAACAAACAGGATGAGAAAAAAGATTCTAGTGGCATTCATGTTGCTGTCTGTCACTTTGTATGCTCAAAAGGAGAAAGATAGGGAGGTGTGTAACTCAATCCGGGTCGAGGCTACGGACACGGACGATGAGGTCATGGCCAAAGCTGCGCACGTCGTGCCCACAACCAATCAGTGGGAAGCTTTGAACAATGAATTCATTGCGTTCGTCCATTTCGGCCCGAATACGTTTACCCGGATGGAATGGGGAACGGGGAAGGAGAGTCCCGAGACCTTTGACCTGAAGGAGCTGGACACGGACCAGTGGTGTGAGGCAATGAAAGCGGCGGGCATGAAGATGGTCATTCTTACCGTGAAGCACCATGATGGGTTCGTGTTGTGGCAAAGTCGTTATACCAGTCATGGAATCATGGCTACCGGGTATCGGGACGGAAAGGGCGATGTGCTGAAGGAACTGTCGGCTTCTTGCCGGAAATTCGGATTGAAGTTGGGCATATACTTGTCTCCGGCAGACCTTTTCCAGATAGAGAGCCCGGACGGACTATATGGGAACGGGAGTACCCCGACCCTGCGCACAATCCCCAGAGAAGTACCCGGCCGACCTTTCAGGAATCAGACGCGGTTCAGGTTTGTGGTAGACGATTACAACGAGTATTTCCTGAATCAGTTGTTCGAGTTGCTTACGGAGTACGGTCCTGTGCATGAGGTCTGGTTTGATGGTGCTCACCCCAGGCGGAAAGGAGGGCAGAAATACAACTATAAGGCATGGCGTGAGCTGATTAGGACGTTGGCACCCGAAGCGACTATTTTCGGAAGGGAAGACGTGCGGTGGTGCGGCAATGAAGCCGGACGTACGCGTGAAAGCGAATGGAATGTGATTGGGGCATACGATGAGGACCCTGCATCCCAGGAAGAGTTCCGCGACTTGCACGGTGATTTGGGGACACGGCACGTGCTGCTGTCGAGAGAAAGGCCTTACTATCTGCACTATCAGCCGGCAGAAGTCAACACATCGATTCGTGATGGGTGGTTCTACCGGGATGATGTCCATCAGCGTGTCAGGACGGCGGACGACGTGTTTGACATGTATGAGCGGGCGGTAGGAGGCAACTCGATTTTTCTGTTGAACATTCCGCCTAACCGCGAAGGCAGGTTCTCGTCAGCCGATGTCTCCGTGTTGAGGGAGGTCGGCAGCCGTATACGTGAGACGTATGGTCTGGATTTATTGCAGGGTGCAGACGGACCGGGAGAAGTGCTGGATGGGAATGAGGACACCGGTCTGTTGCTGGATGGGGCTGTGAAAGAATTTGTCATTGCCGTTCCCGAACCGATTACGCTGAACCGCTTCGTGTTGCAGGAGGCGGTGCGCACAGGCAGTGAACGGGTGGAACAGTATGCCCTTGACGCCTGGATGGACGGACAATGGAAAGAGATAGCTCGCGGCACCAATATCGGCTATAAACGCATCCTGCGCTTCCCTGAAGTGACGACCGGAAAGCTGCGAGTTAGGATTACCTCATCCAGGCTTTCTCCTGTAATCAGTCGTGTGTCGGCTCACTACTACCGTCAGCGTCTGCCGGAACTCCGGATATGGAGAGAGGTGGACGGTGGGGTGCACATCGCCGGTGAGTTGCCCGAAGGCGTCCGGGTTCATTACACGACGGACGGCAGTGTGCCGGACTCCACATCGCCGGTCTATACGGGACCCGTATTTGTGGAAAATGCCCTGTTGAAGGCGGCAGCCTTTGAGGGTGAAGAGCGTGGTCCGGTCTGCGAGAAACGGTTCGGATTGCTCAAAAGGGACTGGAAGGCATCGGCTTCCGTTCCCGAAGACGCGCAACATCCGCTAAAAGCAGCTTTCGATGAGCAACCAGCTACGTACTGGATGGTCGGGCAGGCCAGTCTCCCGGCAACGTTCTGCCTGGATTTGGGAAGACAGGAGCCTATCAGTGGTTTTGCCTATACTCCGCAGCAGGAGCACAAAGAGGGGATGATAACCGGCGGAACCGTTGAGGTCAGTTCGGACGGCAAGCAGTGGAGCAAGGCCGGTGATTTCACGTTCGGCAATCTGGTGAACGACCCTACCCGGCGTTTCCATTACTTCAAGGAGAAAGTGGAAGGAAGGTATCTCAGGATTGTCATTACGTCCACAGAAGGAGGAAGCAGGACCCTGAGCATGGCTGAGCTGGATGTGTTTTAGAGCGACGCAAAATAGAATCTTCCAACCGAGGCGTTGTCGTATGCTGTCTAAACGTATGGGACACACACGCTTGGGAGAGAAGAGGTGTGTCAGATGCTTACAGACAGATTTCTTGCAAAAATCATCCGCCATACAATAAATTTCTGTAATTTTAGCCTCTGGAACATAGTGGTAATCGCTTAAATCTTGTAATTGAGTATTATAAAATTTAATGCTTATATCGAACTCACGTTAAAGATAATGTTTACTTATAGATGATATATGGCGAGTAATATTGAATACGTAGAATTTGTTTGCTCGAGATTGAGTGACTTGGGCACGGTTCGTTATCGGAAGATGTTTGGTGATTATCTGGTTTACCTTAATGAAAAACCGATTATTCTAGTTTGTGACAATATCGCCTATGTAAAGAAGCATCTTTCTATAGCCGAGATGATGAAGAATGCTGAAACAGGCATTCCTTACGAGGGCGCAAAAGAACATTATATTCTCGATGTGGAACACGAGGAATCCATGCGCACCGTGATAAGGACACTGGAGAAAGTCTTACCTTATTCCAAGAAAAGAACAAAATCGTGTTGATATGACGTATGAGAACAGTTTCAAGTACCGAATAATTAAAGTATAGATACATGAAGACAAATCACAATGATAAGATGCTCATCTATCAATCGGCAGATGGACAGATTAAAATAGATGTCCGTTTTGAGAACGAAACAGTGTGGCTCTCATTAGACCAGATGTCAACACTCTTTGGTCGTGATAAATCCACCATTTCACGACATATCAAGAATATTTTTGAGGAGGGAGAGTTGTCCCCGGATACAACTATTGCAAATTATGCAACAGTTCAAGAAGAGGGGAATAGAGAGGTTACACGAAATATTGATTACTACAATCTTGACATTATCATCTCAGTAGGCTATCGAGTGAAATCGCAGCAAGGTACGCAGTTCCGTATTTGGGCTACACAGCGACTGAGAGAATATATCATCAAGGGCTTTACATTGAATGATGAGCGATTCAAGACAGGCTCGTCTTATAATTATTTTAAGGAACTGCTGGATCGCATTCGTGAGATACGCCTTTCAGAGAAAGTGTTTTACCAGCAGATAAAGGATATTTATGCTACAAGTATTGACTACAACCCGTCTGCAGAAATGACTCTGGCTTTTTTCAAGGAAGTGCAGAACAAACTGCTTTGGGCTGTTAGTGGCAAGACAGCTGCGGAACTTGTGTATTACCGTGCCAATGCTTCCCTACCCATGATGGGGCTTACTTCCACTGAGAAAGAAGGGAAAGTGAGCAAAAGTGATGTTCTGATAGGCAAGAATTATTTGAATGAAAAAGAAATCAGCCAATTAAAACTGATAGTTGAGCAATTCCTTGCCTATGCCGAGGCTCAGGCTTTAGCTGAAAAACCGATGTATATGCGTGATTGGGTACAGAAACTGCGCTTGATTCTTACAATGAACGAAAAGAATATCCTGGAGCATGCAGGTACGATATCTCACGAACTGGCTGTGGAAAAAGCTACAAAAGAGTACATTGCCTACAAAGAACAACAACGACAGATTGAACATCTTGAGAGTCTTAAACAGCTCGACAAAGACCTGAAACGCATTGCTCTCCACAAAAATAACAGAAAGAGTAAAGATAAAGACCATGACAAAGGATAGACGTTATGGATAGATATATCATCAAAACAGGATGAACTTTTGCGGATAGAGCATGGCTGAGCTGGATGTGTTTTGATTCAGAACGGGTATAGTACAGTTTCAGAACATGAAGCGGAACCCTTTCTTTTGTGAGGACTTGAACCGTTCAATTTCCAAAGAGAGGGATTTCTTTAACTGTTTTGTCATAAAGTCAAGAAAAGGCTGATTGATTTCTTCATCCTGACATTGGCGTAGGGACAGAATGTATGCTTCTCTGTCCTCTTTGAATATTTTGGTCGGAAAAAGGTGATGGCAGAATTGGATGTAGTTCATCAGCAGACGGGCTGTCCTGCCGTTGCCATCCACCCACGGATGAATCGTTACTAAATTGAGGTGGGCATTAAAACTCAATTCATATTGTTCCCGAAATGTTTCCACGGTATTCTGCTTCTCTTGCAGAATGACACAGAGTTCTTCCACCTTGGCAGGGACTTTCAGATGGTTCATGTAAGAATGTCCACCGATGCCGGCCGTAACGCCACATAATCGATATTCACCTTTTGAGGAGTCGAACGAACCGCCCATGACGTTATGAACGTTTCCGGTTGTACGCATCAAGGCTGCATTCAGCGTTTGCAGGAAAGCCGAGGTAACAGGTGCTTTATGCTCCGCTTCCCCTTTTGCCAGTTCATAGGCTTTCTTCAAATCCTCATTCATCAAATGGTAAACAAGCGGTTTGCCTTTCGCCGTAATTCCCTCGTCAAAGAGTAGCTGCGTGTCAAGTTCCGTCAGCGTGGAGCCTTCAATGGCGGTAGAATGGGCAATGAGGGAATAGAGGTAGTACTTCTCATAGTCTACCGCCTCGCTGATACCAAGTTGCTGAAACTTGTGGTATAGCTGTTCAATCTCTTGCCAAATACCTTGTTCCATTGTTTTACTACTGCAATGTTACCCGAAAAGGGACCGTATCGCTTGTGTATACCTGATAAAATAAAAACGGCTGAAAATCGAATGATTAACAGCCGTTCTGTGTACCCAGACCCGGGGTCGAACCGGGATGGATTTTACTCCACTGGTGTTTGAGACCAGCGCGTCTACCGATTCCGCCATCTGGGCATCGTTTTTCAAATGCGTTGCAAAGGTAGTGCTAATTTTCAATTCTGCAAACATTGCAGGCTGTTTTTTGTAAAAAAGATGAAGAAAAGGCATGCTGGAGAGCTGTTTTGCAACATCGGTGATAGGAGGGCTGCCTCCTGCTGTTTATTAAAATTAAGGGGAGTCTTAATGATGTTTTGCAGAAATACTTTGTCAGGAGATGTGAATCGGCCTATCTTTGTTCACAGACTTTGAATCTTAAAAATTGAGAGCTATGACGGAGGAACTCAACAACAACTATTGTGTGATTATGGCCGGTGGCATCGGTAGCCGTTTCTGGCCGAGAAGCAACAAAAAACTCCCCAAGCAATTCCTCGATATCCTCGGGACGGGGCGCACCCTCCTACAGACGACCTACGAAAGGTTCGTCCGCTTTATTCCAAAAGATCATATATTTGTGGTGACCAATGCCGACTATCGCGACCTGGTGATGGAGCAGTTGCCCGGAATCACCGCTGCCAACGTGCTTTGTGAACCGACTTATCGCAACACGGCGCCTGCCGTGACGTGGGCTGCATGCCACCTGCGTGCACTCAATCCCGACGCCTGCATGGTGGTCACCCCGACGGACCAGTGCATCCTGGATGAGGAGCGTTTTGCCGAGGCCATCGGACGGGGACTGGACTATGTGGCGCATGCCGACCGTTTGCTTACCGTAGGTATCCATGCCGATCGGCCTGACACGAACTTCGGTTATATCCAGGTCGACGAACGCCTGGCACGGGACATCTACCGGGTGAAGAGCTTCACCGAGAAGCCGGAGATGGAATTCGCCCACTTCTTTGTCGAGAGCGGTGAGTTCTATTGGAACTCCGGCCTGTTCCTGTGGAATGCCAATGTCTTCCTGCGTACGATGCTGCGGATTGTGCCCGACCCCGACCTTGTGCCGGAAGTTGCCGAACTGATTGACGGGAAACTGCCTGCCGAAGCTTTTCTAGCCAACGAGCAGCCGTACGTCAACCGGTTCTATGCCACGCTGCCCAACATGTCGCTGGAATACGGTGTCCTGGAGCGTTCGGAATGCGTAGATGTGCTCATCGGCGATTTTGGATGGCGCGACATCGGCAGCTGGTCGACACTCTACGAGATGGTGCCCAAGGACCACGAACAGAATGTGGTGCTCGACACGCGTGCGCTGCTCTACGACTGCCGCGACAACCTCGTTTCAGTCCCCGACGGGCATGTGGTCGTGCTCAAGGACCTGGAGGGATACATGGTCGTCGAGGAACATGGGGTGCTTATCATCTGCCGGCGCGACGATGCGGCTGCCATCCGTCAGTTCCGCAACGATGTGCAGGTGAAGATGGGGGAGGAGTACCTCTGACGGGGGGGCGTCTGCCTGACGCCTGACAAGAAACACAAACGGGGCGATGTCTGCGTGACACCGCCCCGTCTGCATGTTATGTGGATGAGGAAGAAGGTTACTTGTCTGCCGCCTCCCACTCGTGGCGGATGGCGTCGGCAATGGCTGTGAACTCGTCGGGAGTGAACGTCAGTTTCGGGTTGGAGAAGAGCATGTCCGTCTCCTTCTGCATGGGGATAAGGTGGATGTGTGCATGCGGCACTTCCAGTCCGATGACCGCCTCGCCCACCTTGCGGCAGGGGAAGGCGCGTTGGATGGCGAGCGCCACCTGTCTGGCAAAAAGGTGGATGCCTGCCAGCTCGTCGTCTGTCAGGTCGAAAATGTAGTCCACTTCACGTTTGGGGATGACCAGCGTGTGGCCCTTCACCAGCGGATTGATGTCCAGAAAGGCATAGAAGCGGTCGTTCTCTGCCACTTTGTAGCTCGGTATCTCGCCAGCTACAATCTTGCTGAAGATGCTTGCCATAAATCTCTTGTGTTTTAAGGTTTGTATTGCGTGTTCATCTGGGCGGAAACGAAGAAAGCCGCCCGGCAGGCAGGTGCCCACCGTGACGGCTTTCTGTGTCCTAGAATGAAATGTTGAGTATTTCCAGACTGATTTTCCCTTGCGGAATGGTGATTTCGGCGACGTCGCCCACCTTCTTGCCGAGCAGTCCCTGTGCAATCGGGGTGTTGACCGAGATTTTGCCTTCCTTCAGGTTGGCTTCGCTCTCTGACACGATGGTGTATGCCATCTTCATGCCGTTCTTCACGTTCTTGAGTTCGACGCGGCTCAGGATTTGCACCGAGTCGGTCTTCAGCTTCGACGTGTCGATGATTTTGGCGTCGCTGATGATGGCTTTCAGCTGGTTGATTTTCATCTCCAGCAAGCCCTGTGCCTCCTTGGCTGCATCGTATTCGGCGTTCTCCGAGAGGTCGCCTTTGTCGCGTGCTTCGGCGATGGCCGCCGAGATTTTCGGACGCTGGACGGTCTCCAGCTCTTTCAATTCTGCTACGAGGTTCTTGTAGCCTTCTTCTGACATGTAAGCCATTTCTGATTCCTCCTATTTTTAAGTTTGTATTGAATAAGCGGGCAAAATAAAAAAGAATCCCGGCATTGTGCATGCCGGAACTCTTCATTGTATTCATAGTTTCGTAAATGACGTTGGCAAAGGTAAGCTTTTATTTGATACGTGGCAAGCCTGCAAGTATGCTATGTAACATATTTTGTCCGATTGGCAACCGACGGGTGACAACGATGTGACAGTGTGTGGGGCTGCAATGGCTGTCGTGCGGCGGCTCAATTGCCCAGCTGCTTTCTGATTTCCGCCTCCAGGTCTTTCACGTTTTCCTGACGCGCACTCAGCTCGTTGGCGCGGTTGACGAGGTAGTAGGTCGGCAGACGTCCGACGTTGTAGAGCTGGAGGTAGGTGGAGTAGGCGCCGCGAGGGTCGCGTACGCAAATCCACGGCAGGTTGTCGGCTGCCGTCTTCCAGTAATGTTCGTTCTCGTCGAGCGACACCTGGAAGATTTCGAAGCCGCTGCCCTTGTACTTGTCATAGAGTTCGCGAAGCATCATGTTGCGTGCCGGCGACTCCTCGTTGCCGTAGATGGTGAAGTCGAGCATGACAACCTTCCCCTTGAGGTCGGTCAGGCGGCGCTCGTGTCCGTTCTGGTCCTTGAGGGCGATGTCGATGACTCCTGCCTCATTGATTTTGTCTGACGGAAGTGCGATTTCCTTCCGTCGGGGCGCACGTGTCGAGCGCATGCCCCGCAGTGCCAGGTTGCGCAGGTTGGTCGTGCGGATGGAGTGGGGGTAGAGCTGTTCGAAGCTGGTTGCCACGGCACCGAAGCAGCGCACGTCGTCGGCATTGCCCAGCGGGTCAAGGATGAGCGTATTGTTCACCCGCTGGAAGAGGGCAAAGTAGGCATAGAGCGTGTTGGGAGCGCTGAAGATGTAGTTGGCTTTCACGTCGTTCTTATACCGTGTCACCATTGCCTCGATGCTGTCCTGTATCTGATACGGGGCCAGCGTACGTCCGCTGTAGAGACGGTCGATGTCTGCCTGGAGCTTGATTTGCTTCACGGCAAGTTCCTTGATTTTCCGGTTTGTCTCGCCCTCGATGGTGTATCCCGTGGGCATGTCCTTCAGGTCGGCTTCCACGCGGATGGTCTCGGTGGAGTCTACGGCAAGGTTGATGATGTTCCCTTCCACGCGCAGGCGGTAAAACTCAGGATACTGCGGCCGGCGTCCCTTGAGGGTGAACGTCCCCTGCTTGCCCAGCTCCACGGAGTCGATGGGCGTGATGGCGGAGATGCCTGCCTCCTCCAGGTAGAGCGTCTTGTCGTCGGCTCCCGTGATTTGTCCCGTTATGGTGAAGTGCGGCTCCTGTTCGCAGGCAGACAGAACGGCCAGCAGACAGAGCAATGGAAGAATGCTTTTGTTTTTCATATCTTTAAGTAATTTGCCGCTGCAAATATATAACACATAATTAGAATAATGCGTATCTTTGCGGCAATTTATAAACTCCCTTCTTTCCGTCGGTTGTCGGCGGACGGGCATTCGCCGATGGGCGGAGGCTTTTCCTCACGTTTTGCTGCCGACGCGTCGGCACCGTCGTACGGACTGGTCACCACGCTCGTACAGACAAGCCGTTACTGTGGTACAGGCCTGTCGGTGACGGATTCTGTCCGGAGGAGGAGCTTCATGAGACGACTTACATACAGATTTAAAAACGTTATATGATTAACCCAATTGTTAAGACTATCGAGCTGCCTGATGGAAGAACCATCACGCTCGAAACGGGAAAGCTTGCAAAGCAGGCCGACGGTGCGGTAATGCTCCGCATGGGAAATACGATGTTGTTGGCGACTGTTTGTGCAGCAAAGGATGCAGTTCCCGGTACAGATTTCATGCCTCTTCAGGTAGAGTACAAAGAGAAGTATTCGGCATTCGGCCGTTTCCCCGGAGGCTTCACCCGCCGCGAAGGAAAGGCTTCCGACTATGAGATTCTCACCTGTCGTCTGGTGGACCGCGCCTTGCGCCCCCTCTTCCCCGACAACTACCACGCTGAGGTATACGTGAACATCATACTCTTCTCGGCAGACGGTGTGGACATGCCCGACGCTTTGGCTGGTCTGGCTGCCTCTGCAGCGCTTGCCGTTTCGGATATACCGTTCGGAGGCCCCATTTCCGAAGTCCGCGTGGCTCGCATCGACGGACAGTTTGTAATCGACCCCACTTTCCAGCAACTTGAGAATGCCGACATGGACATCATGGTGGCTGCCACCTACGACAACATCATGATGGTCGAAGGCGAGATGAAGGAAGTCTCGGAAGCAGACCTGCTCGAGGCCATGCGCGTGGCTCACGAGGCCATCAAGAGCCACTGTAAGGCACAGATGGAGCTGATGGAGGAAGTCGGCACGACTGTGAAGCGCGAATATTGCCACGAAGAGAACGACGAAGACCTCCGCAAGGCTGTGCACGATGCCTGCTACGAAAAGGCTTATGCCGTGGCTGCCAGTGGCAATGCCAACAAGCATGCCCGCCAGGACGCCTTCGATGCCATCTGCGAAGAGTTCAAGGCACAATACACCGAGGAAGAGCTTGAAGAGAAGGCTCCCCTCATCGACCGCTACTATCACGACGTGGAGAAAGAGGCCATGCGCCGCTGCATCCTCGATGAAGGCAAGCGTCTCGACGGACGTAAGACCAACGAAATCCGCCCCATCTGGTGTGAAGTCAGCCCGCTGCCCGGTCCTCACGGTTCGTCCATCTTTACCCGTGGCGAGACTCAGTCGCTGAGCACCGTCACCCTGGGTACTAAGTCCGATGAGAAAATCATCGACGATGTGCTCAATCAGGGCCGCGAGCGTTTCCTGCTCCACTACAATTTCCCTCCCTTCTCTACCGGTGAAGCCAAGGCTCAGCGTGGCGTCGGCCGTCGTGAAATCGGTCACGGTCACCTGGCATGGCGTGCGCTCAAGAGCATGATTCCCCAAGACTATCCCTATTGCATCCGTGTGGTATCCGACATTCTCGAATCAAACGGTTCGTCGTCGATGGCAACGGTATGTGCCGGAACACTGGCGCTGATGGATGCGGGTGTGCCCATCAAGAAGCCTGTGTCGGGTATTGCCATGGGACTTATCAAGAACCCCGGCGAAGACAAGTATGCCGTCCTCTCCGACATCCTCGGTGATGAGGACCACTTGGGCGACATGGACTTCAAGGTGACGGGAACACGGGATGGTATCACTGCCACACAGATGGATATCAAGGTCGACGGTCTCTCGTTCGACATCCTGGAACGTGCGCTCAACCAGGCTAAGGAAGGCCGCATGTACATCCTCGACAAACTGACCGACTGCATCGCCGAGCCGCGTCCCGACTTGAAGCCGCATGCTCCGCGCATCGAGACCATGATTATCCCGAAAGAGTTCATCGGTGCTGTCATTGGCCCGGGCGGAAAGATTATCCAGGGCATGCAGGAGGAGACCGGAGCCACCATCAACATCGACGAGGTCGACGGTGTGGGCCGCATCGAGATTGCAGGTACCAACAAGGCTTGCATCGACAGTGCGTTGGCAAAAATCAAGGCCATCGTGGCAATCCCCGAGGTGGGCGAAGTCTACAAGGGCAAGGTACGCTCCATCATGCCTTACGGTGCATTTGTCGAGTTCCTCCCCGGTAAGGACGGCTTGCTCCACATCTCCGAGATGGATTGGCGTCGCCTGGACACCGTGGAAGAGACGGGCTTGAAAGAGGGTGACGAAATTGACGTGAAGTTGCTTGACATCGACCAGAAGACGGGCAAATTCAAGCTCTCGCACAAGGTGCTCATGCCGAAGCCCGAAGGATACGCCGAGCGTCCGGCACGTCCGCGTCCCGAACGTCGTCCGCGTCGCGAAGACAGATAAGGTCCATACCTATATATAAAGGAAGGGAGCATGCTCCTGCCGATGAGGCGGAGGGTGCTCCCTTTGCTGTATCCGTATGCCAGCTCCGGACTCCGGCATCCGGCAGAACGGATGGAAAACAAAAAAGGCCTGCATCATGCAGACCTTTTTGCGCTTCAAGATGGGCTTGAACCAACGACCCCCTGATTAACAGTCAGGTGCTCTAACCAACTGAGCTATTGAAGCAATTTATTTATGTGGCGCTTCAGGATGGGCTTGAACCAACGACCCCCTGATTAACAGTCAGGTGCTCTAACCAACTGAGCTACTGAAGCAGGCTTTTCTTTCGAATTGCGGTGCAAAGGTAATGGCTATTATTGGAATATGCAATATCTTTGCCAAAAAATTTTCATCTATGGATAAAATAATCGGAATAGGCAACGCACTGGTCGATGCGTTGGCAACCATCGGGAGCGATGACCTGCTCCACGAAATCGGATTGCCCAAAGGGGGCATGCAGCCCGTCGGGGCAGAAACACTGGAACGCATCAACCGCATCTTTGCTCACACCACACGGAAGTTCACCACCGGAGGGGCCGTCTGCAACTCGGTGATGGCAATGGCACACCTGGGCATGAGGCCCGGAGTGGTCGGGATGGTCGGACGCGACAGCTTCGGCGACTTCTTCAGGCAGAGCTTCCGCGAGGCAGGCGTCGACGTACGCCTGAAAGACGGCGACCTGCCCACGGGGGTGGCATCCACCTTCATCACCCCTGACGGGCAACGCACCTTCGGCACCTACCTGGGAGCTGCCGGAGCCATGACCCCCGACGACCTTTCGGAAGAAACCTTCCGGGGTTATGACATCCTCTTCGTCGAAGGTTACCTGGTGCAGAACCACGCCTTCGTGCAGCGAGCCATGGAGCTGGGACACGCCGCAGGGATGAAAATCTGCCTCGATATGGCAAGTTACAACATCGTCGAGGCGGACCGCGACTTCCTCCGCTTGCTCGTGGACCGATACGTTGACATCCTGTTTGCCAACGAGGATGAGGCGCGTGCCTTCACCTGCCTGCCGGAGCAGGAAGCCATCGACGACCTGGCACGCCGTTGCGAGGTTGCCGTTGTCAAGGTCGGGCCGCGCGGCGCCTACATCCGTCGGGGTGAAGAGCAGGTACACGTCCCGGCAAAGGAAGTGCCCGAGGTGGTGGACACCAATGCTGCCGGCGACTACTTCGCTGCCGGATTTCTCTACGGCTACGTCCGCCGGCTCCCCCTGCTGACCTGCGGGCGCATCGGGTCGGAACTGTCGGGCGGCATCATTCGCGTGGTCGGCACGAAGCTGTCCGAAGAGGAGTGGAACGAAATAAAGTTAAATATTGAAGCCATCTTGTCGGAATAGCCCCCTTCCGTCCTACATTTGTAGCGACTTGTCAACTATCCATTAAAACCATTCAAACATGAAACTGACGCACAAGAAACTGCTGGTGGTCTGCGGGCTGCTCGTGCTCGTAGGCACCTTCTTCAGTTTTAAGCGTGATACGCGCAACTTCGAGATTACCAAAAACCTCGACATCTTCAACTCCGTCTTCCGCGAACTGGACCTCTGCTACGTCGACACCGTCGACCCGGGGAAGTCTGTCGAGGACGGCATCAACTACATGCTCGCCCAACTGGACCCCTACACTGTCTACTACCCCGAGAGCAAGAACGAGGAACTGAAGATGATGACTACCGGCAAGTTCGCCGGCATCGGCTCCATCATCCGCTTCCACAAGAAGAAGAACCACGTCGTCATCGATGCCCCGTATGAAGGCATGGCGGCGCAGAAGGCTGGACTGAAGCCGGGCGATGTCCTCCTTGAAATCGACGGAGAGGACCTGACGGGCAAGTCCACCGAGGCTGTGAGCAACCTCCTGCGCGGAGAACCCGGTACCAGCTTCATGCTCAAGTACGGACGCCCCGGCGTGGACGCCCCACAAACGGTGAAGATAACCCGTGAGAACGTCCAGACGCCCGCCGTCCCCTATTACGGCTTCCTTGCCGGCAGCCGGACGGGATACATCGTCCTGAGCAGCTTTTTCGAAGGCTGTGCCCGCGACGTGCGCCGCGCCTTTATCGCGTTGAAGGACCAGGGCATGACCTCGCTCGTGCTTGACCTCCGCGGCAATCCCGGCGGACTGATGAACGAGGCGGTCGACATCCTGAGCATGTTCATCCCCAAGGGGACCGAGGTCGTCTCGACCAAGGGCAAGCTCAAACAGGCGTCGTCGGTGAGCAAGACAGGGCGCGAACCCCTTGACCTCGACATGCCCATCGCCGTCCTGGTAAATGGCAACTCCGCGTCGGCTTCAGAGATTGTGGCAGGCTCGCTGCAGGACCTCGACCGCGCTGTCATCATCGGTGAACGCACCTTCGGCAAGGGACTGGTGCAGGTCATCCGCGACCTCCCGTACGGCGGTAGCCTCAAGGTGACCACCTCGAAATACTACATCCCCAGCGGACGCTGCGTGCAGGCTATCAACTACAGCCAGCGGGCGGCAGACGGACGTCCGGAACGCATCCCCGACAGTCTGACCCACGTCTTCCACACGGCAGGCGGACGGCTGGTGCGTGACGGCGGAGGCGTTACCCCCGACATCACGGTCAAGGGCGACAGTCTCCCCACGATGCTTTTCTACCTGGCGAACGACGACGTCCTTTTCGACTACGCTACCGACTTCTGCCTGAAGCACCCCACCATCGCCGCTCCCGAGGAGTTTGAAATCACTGACGCTGACTACGCCGCCTTCAAGGCGTTCGTGAAGAAGGCAGGCTTCGAGTACGACCGCGGCAGTGAGAAGGCGTTCAAGGCGCTCAAGGAGATTGCCACTCTCGAAGGCTACACCGAGGATGCACAGGCGGAATTTGCCGCGCTGGAGAAGAAGCTCACGCACAACCTCGACCGTGACCTCGACCACTTCGCCAAGGACATCAAGATGCTCATTGCCGACGAGATTGTCCAGCGCTACTATTACCAGCGGGGCGCCATCATTCAGCAGCTCAAGGATGACAACGACGTGCGCCGTGCCCGCGAGGTACTGGCCTCGCCCGCAGAATACAAGAAGATACTTTCACCGACGGCGACAGCCGTCGCGATGAACCGTTGACAGGCTTCCGCCGACGCTTGCCTCCCGGTCCTTCCCGTTCTCCAGGCAGTCCCGTCGGTTGCCGTCCGTTGACGGAAGAAATCCGCCCCATCCGCAGTCCCTTCCCTTCGGGGAAAGTCCGGATGGGGCTTTTTCTTTTTGCCACCCGTTTCCCGGTTTTTCTGTCACTTTTTCCCGATTTGCCGTTTTTAGCTGACGCGTATTTTCTCTATTTCTTTCCTTTTGGAAAATAATGTGTTAAATATTTTAGGATATTCTCGTGAAAACGCGCTGAAAATAACGTATATTTACATAAACACACTTCTTCTAACGTGAAAAACATCTCCTCCGCACCCATCGGAACAGTCCGGAGCACCTGTCATTCGTTTCGTACGGACGCGTCCGCACCATCGTACCGACCCATCCGCACGGTCGTAGTCGTTCGTCCGTACGAAATAGGGCACCTGTTTTCATTTTTCAGACCCTTTGTTCCCACTTTTCCCGAAGTGTGAAATTGTTAGGTAAAACTGAAGTGTTTGCCTCATGAAACTTATTTCTTTGCCTGTTCGATATCATTTGTTATCCTCTGCGGAACAATATTCTTCCAATCTGTATTTGCTGAATCGCCTGAGAATGCTTTCTTTGCTCACCGACTCATACTCAGCTGCAACGACGGTCTGTGTAGAGCGATTCGTTTGACGTTTTGACAGATTGTCAAGTGGGGGATTTTAGGAGGAATGGTAGAGAATCATAGTTCAACTCTCAATTATTGCATCAAACATACTGCGTATTTGGAAAAACGTGCAACAGAAAGGGGAGTGTTGTTGTGATTATATTTGTCACGGAATTTGAAGCTTTATTTCTTGGCTCGTTCCACAATATATTGATTTTTAAGAGGCGTTATGCTCATTTCTTGTGAATGAAAACCTGGTAAATTTTCAATGAGATCAAGAGTGACATAGTGGTTCTCATGCTATAGCGTGGACTGCTATAACTACATCTTATCTCGCGGGTTTTCCGTAAGCATTCGGTAAACCACGTATTTTCGTCTCCAACTTCCATCATTAACTTTAC
>OBAR01000423.1_pt1 | contig 53046 bp, 48 predicted proteins | sample 1517911 | NCBI WGS metagenome assembly OBAR01 (sample SAMN04571709, study PRJEB22368) | human gut metagenome | biome: human gut; material: stool | host: Homo sapiens | place: Luxembourg | collected 2012-10-26
GCGAGTCATGGACATTGGACGGGCAAGCCGGTATGAGTAAGGAGGGCGACAGCCCGGATTACGAATACTGGCGGCAGATGCGGGAGTGCACAGCACGGAGCATCTGGCTTTCATGAATGGTGATATCTGCGCCAGCAGACATGTCAGTTTACCAAGAAAGGAAAAGAAAAATATGAAAATGATCAAAGCGGTTGTAAGACCAGAAAAGTGTGATGAAGTATTGACAAAATTATGTGAAGCAGGTTACCGTGCAGTAACCAGATTTGGAATCCTGGGAAGAGGAAAACAAAGAGGGCTGAAAGTGGACGATGTATATTACGATGAAATTCCAAAAGAGATGCTGATGTTGGTAGTGGAAGATGAAGATGTAGATAAGGTAACAGATATTATGATCAAAACATCGAAAACAAGTGATGAAGGCGCTTTTGGTGATGGGAAAATCTTCATACTTTCAGTGGAAAATGCAATTACCATAAGTTCCGGAAAGAGTGAATTGTAGGAGGCTGTCATATGAAACAGATTATCATTCTATTGAGACCAAACTGTTATTTTAAGACGAAACAGGCATTAAGCGCTAACCGTTTCTTCGCAATAAGTACCAAGGAGGTATTGGGAAGAGGAAGGGAGCGGGTGCATTTTACTTCCGGGGCAGGCGAAACGCTGAGTGCTGCGGACAAAATTTATGAAAATGCGCTGGTGGCAAAAAAGATGATTGAGATGGTTGTGCCTGATGAAGCGGTGGATGCGGTTGTGGATGTTGTACTTTCTGTAAACAGTCATGGAACAGAAGGGGATGGAAAAATTTTTGTACTCCCGGTAGAAGAAAGTATCCGTATTCATACGGGTGAAAAGGGTGTGGATGCCTTGATATAGGTGTCTGAAGATAAACCGCAGGAAAGGGGTGACAGATAGATGAAGAAGGATAAAGGGGATTTCCGCTTAAGGAAAGAGATATCACACAAACGTTATTTTATATCTGCAGTTGTTACATTTGTTGGAATTTTTGTGGCATGGACATTGCTTTGTGCCAGCGGGAGCGTAAAAGAACTGTTCCTGCCTTCGCCGGCAAAAGTGGTAAAAGACATCATAGAATGTGCAAAGGACGGTTCCCTTTGGGTAAATATGGGATACAGTATCTTTCGTATTACCATGGGATTTCTCATATCGACCCTGATTGGTGTGCCGCTTGGAATTCTGGCGGGCAGTTTCAGACCGGTGGAGGCAGTGATCGCACCGATTTGTGAATTTATACGATATATGCCTGTTCCGGCATTTGTACCGCTTGTTATGGTATGGTGCGGGATTGGTGAAGGAGCTAAGATCACCATTGTATTTTTAGGATGTTTCTTCCAGATGGTGTTGATGATTGCAGATGATGCCAGAAGCGTACCGGATGATTTATTGTCATCAAGCTATACACTTGGAACGACCAGATGGACGACCATCACAAAAGTTCTGATACCGGCAATGGCACCAAAGATGATGTTGACATTAAGGATGATGATTGGATGGGGCTGGACTTATCTGACGGTTGCAGAATTAGTTGCTTCCAGTTCAGGGCTTGGCTATTCGATCTTAAAGGCACAGAGATTCTTACATACAGAAAGCATTTTTTCCGGAATACTTGTAATCGGAATTCTGGGACTGATTACAGACCGGTTGTTCGCACTGGCAATTAAGAAAATGTTTCTGTGGGCGGAATAAAGGAGGAATAAGAGATGGTACGAAAGAAAATAGAAAAAGATACAGCCGGATCTCCGTTGGAAGCCCATGTAGCCAGCAGTAAAATACTTGCGGAGCATATCGACAAGGTATATACTACCGGAAAAAACAGCACAAAGGCGATCGAGGATGCTTCTATTGATATACAGGACAATGATTTTGTATGTATTGTAGGACCTTCCGGCTGCGGCAAATCTACCTTATTGAGAATGTTGGCAGGGCTGGATTTTCCTACGGCAGGAAATATTATTGTAAATGACAGAAAAGTAACCGGTCCCGGACTGGATCGGGGAATGGTGTTCCAGACCTATACGCTGTTTCCGTGGATGACCGTAGAAGATAACATTAAGTTTGGATTGAGGATTAAGAAAATGCCGAAGAGCGAGCAGCAGGAAAGAGCAAACCGTTATCTGGATATTATTGGTCTGAAAAAGTTTGCAAAGGCTTATCCAAAAGAATTATCCGGCGGTATGAAGCAGAGGGTCGCGATCGCAAGAGCGCTGGCAAATCAGCCGGAAGTGCTTTTGATGGATGAGCCTTTCGGAGCACTCGATCCCCATACAAAGTCCATGATGCAGCTTTTGATGCGGGAAATCTGGGAAACAGAGCATCCTACGGTAGTGTTCATTACGCATGATATTGATGAAGCGGTATTTCTGGCCAATAAGATTTATGTTATGTCAGCAAGACCGGGAAAAATCATCAAAGAGGTAAATGTATATCTGCCTCATAAGCGCAGACTGGAATTGAAGGATACACCGGAATTTATCCGGATTCGAAAAGGAATCAACGACTTATTATATTCTGCAAATCAGGAATCAGAGGAAGAAGCATAAATGAAAAAGTATGTGGCGGCGGTTCAGATGGACTGCGTTCCCGGAAATATCAAAGAGAATACCAGACGCATCATCCGGTTTTTGGAAAAGATGAAGAAGGAAGAGCCGGGAATTCTATTCGCAGTGTTTCCGGAAATGGCGCTTTATGGGTATGAGAGATTAGAAGAAATATCCATGAGATATCAGCAGCAGGAGATTACGAAATATCTGGAAGAAATAGCAGTGGTATGTAAAAAACTGCAATTGGATGCAGTTGTAGGTGCGCCCTGTTTTGGAGAGGCAGGATTGGAAAACGCTTTATATTTTCTGGATACCGCAGGTAAAGTGAAACATGTGTATTCCAAGATGCATTTGATTGCAGCGGAGACCTCGGTGTTCGTGCCGGGAAAAACATATGGAATCTGTCAGACTTCTGTTGGCAGAGCAGGATTTCTGATTTGTTGGGACAGTGCTTTTTCGGAAGAGGCAAACGTATATGCCAAAGCAGGTGTGGAACTGCTGGTCATAAGTGCGGCCTGGGAGAGTCCTTATGAAAGGCAGTGGGAATTGGCAGTCTGTGGAAACAGTTTTGCCAATGATGTACCAGCAGCGGCGTCCAACCGTATTGGGGAAAGTGAGGGGTTAAGACTTGCCGGGCGGTCTATGCTTACCGACTGTATGGGGAATATTTTAGCAGAAGAAACAAAAGACAGAGAAAGCTATATTATTGCTGATCTGGAGCAGATGTTATCGAAGAAAAAGCGCCAGGGATTTGGCTCTCAGATCGAGGAGTTGAACAACGAAGGTCATTTTCGAAAGAGTATTCGTATTTTTGCATTGGAGAAAGAAGGAGAAACATGAGCATAAGCAGGATGGTATACACTGGAACTTCTTATTTTGGAGAATATGCCAGAAATGAAATAAAGACAGAAATTGCGAAACACCACTTCAAAAAAGCATTTTTAATTTCAGATAAAGACCTGATGAATTGTGGAATCGTAGGGAAAGTGGAATCGGTATTGAAAGAGAATCAGACCCCGTATGAGATTGATGTGGAAGTAAAACCGAATCCCACCATTGAAAATGTGACATACGGTTTGGAGCGTTATCAGGAAAGCGGCAGCGATTTTATTGTGGCAGTAGGCGGCGGTTCGGTTATCGACACGGCAAAAGCCATTGCGGTTATTGCCAATAATCCGGAAAATGCAGATGTAGTATCTCTGGAAGGGATGGATAAGAGCAGTAACCCGGCAGTGCCGATGATTGCTCTTCCTACCACAGCCGGCACCGGTTCAGAAACCACGATGGATTACGTAATCACCAACACTAAAGAAAGGCGGAAGATGGCATGTATGGATTCCAAAGTCGTTCCGGTGGCAGCAATTCTGGATACGGAAATTATGGCATCCCTGCCCTTGAAGCTGACAGCGGCAACGGCTATGGATGCATTGACACATGCTGTGGAATCTTACCTGTCATTAGGCGCTTTTTCTTTTTCGGAGATGCTTTCCTTAAAAGCGGTCAGTCTTATTTCAGAGAACTTTTTGAAAGTACTGAAGAATCCCGGGGATTATGAGATTCGAAAAGAACTTGCCATTGCCCAGTATCTGGCAGGAATGAGTTTTACCAATGTAGGACTTGGAATTGTCCATTCCATGGCACATCCATTGAGTGCATTTTATGATGTGCCCCATGGGATGGCAAATGCATTGATTCTTCCCTATGTGCTGGAATTTAATGCGGATTCCTGTAAGGAAAAGATGAAAGAATTGGCAAGGGCATTCGATTCCGGTTTTGATATGGTAAATGATGCGGAAACTGCAGCAGCATGCTGCGTAGATACCATTCGCAGATTTAACAAAGAGGCGGGACTTCCTCAGACACTTGCGGAAGTCCAGGTTAAGAAAGAGGATTTTGCTGCGTTGGCACAATCAGCATATGCAGATGCTTCCACGCCGGATAATCCAAGAGAAGTAACCGTTGAGATCTTGAAAGCATTATATGAAAAAATGTACGAATAGAGAAATGAAAGGAATATTGAAAAAGCAGGGGGGAATCTGTATGGAGTTTCAGTATTATTTACCTGTGAATCTGGTGTTTGGCAGAGGCAGTGTGGCTAAGATTGGGAACATAGCAGTAGATTATGGAAAGAAAGCATTGATTGTTACGGGACACAGCAGTACCAAAAAGTCAGGACTTTTAGACCGGATCATCAGGTATCTGGAAAAGAGCGGCATCGAAAGCGTTGTTTTTGACAAGGTAAAACAGAATCCGCTTACGACCACAGCAGAGGAAGCAGCAGATCTGGCAAAGACAGAAAACTGCGATATGGTAATCGGTGCAGGCGGCGGAAGTATCATGGACTGTGCCAAAGCAGCGGCATTTTTAGCGGTTAATGACGGAGACATCAATGATTATATTTTCAATCGTTTAAAGAGTAATGCAGCATTACCAATTATTTTGGTCCCCACAACATGCGGTACCGGAAGTGAGGGAAATGGTTTTGCAGTTTTGACGAATCCTGAGAATGGAGATAAGAAATCACTGCGCTGCAATGCAATCGTGGCAAATGCATCCATTATTGATTCCGAGTGTATGATGACGATGCCGAGGGGGATTCTTGCAAATGTTGGGTTTGATGCATTGTGTCATTGTATGGAGGCATATATCAGTAAAATCAGTCAGCCTATGACAGACATGATGTGTGAGAAGGGAATGGAACTGTTGGGAAAATATTTGATTCCCCTTTACGAGGGAGCGTGTGAACCGGAAGCATGGGATGCAGTCAGCTTAGCGAGTACAATCGGAGGAATGGTGATTCACACAGCGGGAGTCACTTTAGCACATGGAATGGAGCATCCGGCAAGCGGGTTGCGGGATATTACTCATGGAAAAGGTCTTGCAGCAATTACTCCGGCGGTCATGGAAGCCAGCGCAGCAGGCTGCCTGGAAAAATTTGCAGTGATATCCAGATGTCTGGGAGGAAAGGACGAAAAAGATTGCGTTGACAGAATCCGGAAATTGATAGAACAACTGAACCTAACGGTCACCTTAGGAGAACTGGGGATTAAGGAAGAGGATGTGGCCTGGATGGCAGAGAATTGCATGAAAGTATCGGCGGCTGGAATTTCTTATCATCCGGTTACCTTTGACCGGGATCAGATTGAGGAATTATATCGGAGGTGTCTATGAAGAAAAATAAAACATTTATCAATGGCAGTTGGGTGGATGGTACATCCGGTAAGACATTGCAGTCTGTGAATCCTGCTACAGGAGAAGTGATTGCCGAAGTACAGGAGAACAGCGCGGAAGATGTAGAAATGGCGATTCAGGCAGCAAAAGAATCGTTCTATGTTACCAGAATCTGGAGAGATATGGATACACAGAGCCGAAGCGACATCTTGCTTAAGATTGCAGATATGATAGAGGAAGAACTGGAAGAAATTGCAAAAACGGAGTCCATGGACAATGGAAAGCCCCTGAGGGAAGCGGAGGCAGACGTGGATGATGCCGCTCATTGTTTTCGATATTACGCTGGATTGATCCGTACACCGCAGGGCGGCGTCTATGGAGTAAACAATAATTTCGGAACGATGCATTCTTATACGGTTCATGAACCAATAGGCGTGTGTGGGCTGATTACTCCCTGGAATTTTCCGTTCTTAATGGGTGTCTGGAAGATGGCCCCGGCGCTTGCCGCAGGAAACAGTATTATATTTAAACCGAGTTCGGAAACCGTGCTTTCTTCCATAAAAATGTTTGAAATCTTTGAAAAAGCCGGACTTCCGGCTGGTACGGTAAATCTGGTGATCGGACCTGGAAGCTCTGTAGGAAATCTTCTGGCAGAAAGTAAAGAGGTAGATATGGTGACATTTACCGGAAGTACTGCAGTGGGTCAGGGAATTATGCGTGCAGCAGCCGGAAATGTAAAAAAGATCGGATTGGAGCTTGGTGGAAAATCCCCGAATGTAATATTTGCAGATGCGGATATGGATGGGGCGGTGGAATGGGCAATGATTGGGATTTTTTTCAATCAGGGCGAAGTATGCTGCGCAGGTTCCAGAATTATAATTGAAAAGTCTGTAAAAGATGAATTTGTGAAACGTCTGGCAAAAAGAGCAGAAGGTATGACTTTAGGAAATCCGTTGGGAAATCCTGATATGGGACCTCTTGTGTCTGAGAAACATATGAAGGACGTACTTTCCTATATTAAAATCGGAAAAAAAGAGGGGGCAAAACTGGTCTGCGGTGGATACCGTGATATGAAAGGAGAGTGCGCAGGCGGATATTTTGTCCGTCCGGCAATTTTTGATGAATGTACCAGTGATATGCGTATTGTCCGGGAAGAAATTTTCGGTCCGGTAGTAACTATCCAGACTTTTGAGACAGAAGAAGAGGCGATCGCTCTTGCAAATGATACCATTTATGGACTTGCCGGAGCCGTATTTACAAAAGACGTTACAAAAGCAATACGGGTAATCAAAGAAATCCGGGCAGGAATTACCTGGATCAACTGCTATAATCCTGCATTTTCCGAGGCACCATGGGGCGGTTACAAGATGAGCGGAATCGGAAGAGAACTCGGTGTTCACGGACTGGAAGAATATCAGGAAATCAAACAGATCAATATGAATCTGACACCCGGTGCACCGGGCTGGTATGACGGAACGCCGTAAAATCAGAGTTTAGAGAAATGCTGTAAAAATGCCTGTACGGATTGAAGTTCCAGTGATTCTTTTCGGCAGGCGAACCCAATTTCCCTTTTTGGAAAATGAATTCCAAGGGGAAGCTCAAGCAGATGGTGTGTATTCAGTTCCTCCTGCACAAATTCCTTAATCACACACGCAACCCCAAGTCCGATTTTTGCAAACTCAATCAAAAGATCCATGGTGGACACTTCCAGAATGTTGTTCAGTTCAATAGAATGCTCCTGCACATAATTATTCACAAACTGGCGTGTAATATTCTCCTCATCCAACATCATAAAAGTAGCCGTATGATAAAGATTGGAGTCCTCCTCCCTCAGTGATAAATTAGAAAGATACGTATCTGTGGCCACGAAGGTATCCTGAATCTCCTGAATCGGATAAAAACTACACCCCTTCATCACCTCTGTCTTTCCAATCAATCCAATGTCAATTTTCTGCTCCTGAATCAATTCCAAGGTCTGATAAGTGGATTGACAGGAAATCGTGATCTTCACATGGGGATGCCCCGCAATAAATGCCTGCAAAAAAGGAAGCAGCACATACTTACAAAGTGTTGTACTGGCTCCGACTCTCAGATGCGAAATCCCAAGCTGCTGTCTCCTCTCCAATAACTTTTCCGCAGTGTCCAGAGAAGCAAAAGCTTCCTCCACATACTGAAACAACAACTCCCCATCCTCTGTAAGCGTCACCCCCCTGGAGTTCCTCTTGAACAACCTTGTCCCCAAAGTTCCCTCCAACTTATGAATCCCCTTACTGATCGCCGGCTGACTAATAAATAACTCCTCCGCCGCCCTCGAGATATTCCCATGCCGTGCAACCGCATAAAAAATATAATACTGAGACAACCCCTGCTCCATAATCCCTCCTGATTATCAACATAAATTCTTCCAAACCAATAAAACCCAACACAAAATAAACAAAACCAATAAAAACAACCCATAATAAATAACTATAAGCAATTCTAGCCAACTATAAACAACCACATCCCACACAACTTTTGTCACGTACGCTACGTCTGAGAAAGCCAGAAAAAAGAGGCGGCAGGTTCCTTTGGGGATTGCGCTGACTTCGGAGTGCGCCCGAAGATCCACTTGCTGTGAACACTTAGGCGCGAAGGCTTTCCTGAACGTCTTAGTGAGAACGCAAGTTAGCTGAGGGGAAACGCAGAAGCAAGCAATCCCCAAAGGAACCTGCCGCCTCTTTTTTCATCCTTTATAAATATAACCAAAAGTTATAACAAATATTCATAATATGTATTTCTATTATATCAGAGATTGTGGTAGAATTACAATTAGAAAATTTCAGGAGGTAAAAAATCATGGGAATGACAATGACACAGAAGATTCTGGCACAGGCTGCCGGTCTGGACTATGTGGAAGCCGGACAGCTGATCGAGGCAGATCTGGATCTGGTGTTGGGAAATGATATCACTTCCCCCGTAGCAATCCATGAGATGGATAAATTCGAAAAGAAAGATGTATTTAACAAAGAAAAAATTGCTCTTGTAATGGACCACTTTATTCCAAATAAAGATATCAAATCTGCTGAACACTGTAAGTGTGTCCGCGAGTTTGCCTGTAAGCATGATATCACCAACTATTTTGACGTGGGACAGATGGGAATTGAGCATGCGCTTCTTCCGGAGCAGGGACTTACGGTGGCGGGAGACGTGATCATCGGAGCTGATTCGCATACATGTACGTATGGTGCGTTGGGAGCATTTTCCACTGGTGTGGGAAGTACGGATATGGCGGCAGGTATGGTGACTGGAAAAGCATGGTTTAAGGTTCCGTCCGCAATCAAATTCAATCTGGTTGGAAAACCGTCCAAATGGGTCAGCGGGAAAGATGTGATTTTACATATCATCGGAATGATCGGTGTGGATGGAGCGCTTTATAAATCTATGGAATTTACAGGCGAAGGCGTTGCAAATCTTTCCATGGATGATCGTTTCACGATTGCCAACATGGCAATTGAGGCAGGCGGAAAAAATGGTATTTTCCCGGTTGATGAGAAAGCGATTGCCTATATGGAAGCCCATTCCAAACGGCCGTACAAAATCTTTGAGGCTGATGCGGATGCGGTTTACGATGAGGAATACACCATTGATCTGTCAGCGCTGAAACCGACGATTGCATTCCCGCATCTTCCGGAGAATACGAAGACGATTGATGAGATTGCAGAGGATGTTGTTGTGGATCAGTCGGTGATCGGTTCCTGTACCAATGGTCGTATTGACGATCTCCGTGTTGCTGCCGAGATTCTGAAAGGACGTAAGGTGAAAAAGGGAGTCCGCTGTATCGTAATTCCGGCAACACAGAATATTTATCTTCAGGCAATGGAAGAAGGTCTGCTGAAGATCTTTATCGAGGCAGGAGCTGTTGTCAGTACACCGACCTGCGGTCCATGCCTTGGCGGGTATATGGGTATTCTGGCAGAAGGAGAGCGTTGTATCTCCACCACCAATCGTAATTTTGTGGGACGTATGGGACACGTAAATTCTGAAGTTTATCTGGCAAGTCCGGCAGTAGCGGCAGCAAGTGCGGTAACCGGTAAGATCAGTGCACCGGAAGAACTGGGAATGTAGGAGGAAGCGAACATGAAGGCGAATGGAATAGTATTTAAGTATGGCGATAATGTAGACACCGATGTAATCATTCCGGCAAGATATCTGAATTCTTCTGATCCTGCAGAGCTGGCACAGCACTGTATGGAGGACATTGATAAAGAGTTTGTGCATAAAGTAAACAAGGGAGATATCATCGTAGCAAATAAAAACTTTGGATGCGGATCTTCTCGTGAACATGCTCCGATTGCCATCAAAGCAGCGGGGGTAAGCTGCGTGATCGCAGAAACATTTGCAAGAATCTTTTACCGCAATGCCATCAATATCGGTCTGCCGATTATTGAATGCCCGGAGGCAGCAGTAGCGATCGAGGCAGGAGATGAAGTTGAAATCGATTTTGATTCCGGTATGATTTATGATAAAACAAAGGGTACGGAGTATAAAGGTCAGGCATTCCCGCCGTTTATGCAGAACATTATTGAATCAGAGGGTCTGATCAACTATATTAATCATAAGTAAGGAATTTTTGAGGGACAAACACACGCTAAGCCGCAGACTAAACCCTGTGGCTTAGCACTTTTTTGATTTTTGCTTCTACGTATAAAACTACAGAAATTCAAGAAATTAGTACTTGCGAAACTTCTGTCTATCTGTTATAATATCTCTGTTATCAAATCGGGGTATAGCGAAGTTTGGTTATCGCGCATGACTGGGGGTCATGAGATCGCTGGTTCGAATCCAGTTACTCCGATTTTTATATTGAATAACGTAAAAGAGCAGTTGCGGAACGCAGCCGCTCTTTTATACGTTATAAAATAGAATGATAAGGTTGATGATGTGTCGGGGAGTTAACGTAAGAAAACGAAGGATGGTAGCTATTATGGAACAGTTTATGATTGTGTTGAATCAATTGATTAAGTTTCTGATTCTTATCCTTGTTGGGATGGGAGCAGTAAAGTGGCATGTTTTGGACGAAAAAGGATTGCAAGGGGTTTCGCGTCTGATTGTAAAAATTATTTTACCTGTGTTTATCTTTACTAATACGATTACCGGGGCAACCCGCACGGAGCTTTTGGAGAGTTGGATCGCAATTCCGTTGTCTGCCCTTCTTTACGCAATGTGGATGGTGACAGGATTCCTGCTGCGGAAATTGTTTCAAAAGACGGGAGACCGGGGCAATATTCTGCAGGCAGTATTCTCTTTCAGCAATGTGGGATTTATCGGAATTCCTCTGATCAGTGAGTTGTTTCCGGAAAAAGGGATGATTTATATGGCGCTTTTCACGATCGTTGATCAGCTGATTCTGTGGACATATGGTGCTGCGCTGACTACAACGCAGACAGAGAAGGCAGGCGGATGGCAGTTGAAAAATCTGAAAAAGCTGATCAGTCCTGCATTGGTTGCGATTGTAGCCGGAATTATTGTGGTGCTTTTCCAGATTCAGCTTCCGGCAGTTCTTTTGAATACTTGTCAATCGATCGGTGCGGCCAGCTCGCCGCTGTCTTTGATTTATATTGGCGGGGCATTGTATCTCAGCGATCTAAAGGCAATCTTAAAGTGCAAAGAAATCTATGCAGGTATCTTTGCCAAGATGCTGATTCTCCCGCTGGTTGTATTTGCATTGTTTTACCGTGTATTTCATGTGCCGTATGAGATGGCATATACGTTTACGGTTCTTACTGCAGTTCCCTCTATGACAACGATTGCCATGCTTGCAAAGGCGAACAGTACAGAAGGGGATTATTGTGTGGGAGCTGTGATGATGACCACGGTCTTGTGTGTGGTGACATTACCGATTGTTTCTTATTTAATGACATTTTTATAACCAATGGGCAGTTCTATGGATGGTACTGCGGAAACTTAAGGATTTTATTTTCTTGCCTCATGGTTTCCGATATGATATACTAAAGCCGGTCTGAAAATGATAGGATGATTCAAAAACCAAGAACGCAGGACGGCAGTTGTGCCGCCGGACGTTTGGCGATAGATATGGAAGAAAAGGAGAGAAGAATTATGGCAAAAGAAGTTATCAGCACAACAGAAGCACCTGCTGCAATCGGGCCTTATGTACAGGCGGTAAAGAGTAATGGAATCCTGTTTATCTCAGGACAATTAGGATTTGATATGGCTACAGGAGAGATTCCGAAAACTGTGGAGGAACAGGCGGGAAATTCGCTGAAAAACCTGGAGTCTATTATGAAAGCTGCAGGAACCGATAAGTCTAAAGTTGTAAAGACTACCATCTTTCTGACAGACATGGGAGATTTTGCGAAAGTAAATGAGGTATATGGAGCATTTTTTGAAGGACAGAACCCGGCACGTTCCTGCGTTGCGGTTGCTGCATTGCCGAAGGATGCAAAAGTAGAAATCGAATGTATGGTAGAGGCGTAAGAAAATACCTAAAAGCAGAATTTTAAAAGATATTATGGGCTGTCGGTTAATAACAATTTATAGTCCCATTAACAAAGAATAAGAACATTCCTACAAAAATCAAGAGTTTCGAATACTTGATCTTCTTGTGGGAATGTTCTTTTCTGTCTCGTTTCATAACCCCGCCTTATTTTGGGGAGCAAAAAAGAAATGTTCTTTCCGTTTTAAACGAACGGTTTCTAAGCTGTTTTCTGCCCGTCTTTTCCTCAAATTTTTTGACCTTACCATGAAGGAAGCGATGGTATTTACTTAAATTTCAAGTCTGTGAGAAATTATAATAATCTGCGTATTAATTCAACGGTATATTATGCTTGTCGATATAGCACACCTGCAGAAAGTTTTCTTGTGTACTGAATCATTTTTATCGCTACTACAATTGCTACTGCCAGTTCTGTAATCGGCATGGTGAACCAAATTGCGTTTGACCCTGCCAAAGCAGGTAAAATATAAATCAGAATACCGCTGATGATGGCGCCTCTGGCAACGGAAACAAGAAAAGATACAGTGGGCTTCATCAATGCCTGGAAGTAATAGGTGGAGAAAATATTAAAGGGCAGCAGCAGGAAAGAAATTCCATAACTGCGGATGATATTCGGAGCTATGGCAAGAATCCCTTCCGTTGGTGTCATAAAAATACGGACAAAAAGATTCGGGGCCAATACTGCTGCTATCGTCCAGATCAACCCAAATACCGCCGCCGTTCCCAACGCATATTTCAGGATTTGATTGATCCGTTCTCCCTTATGTGCACCATAATTCATGGAGATCATTGGCTGGGTCGCCTGGCCGATGCTGTAAGCACAACACTGGACAAAAGTACTGATATTGATGATAATACCATAAACGGACAGTGCATCTGTGCCCAGATATTTTAAAATCTGACGGTTGAACAGCATGGTTAAGATCCCCATTGCCACGTCAATGAAGAAGGTGGAAAAGCCAGTTATGCTGATTGATTTCAACATGGAGAACAGTTTTTCCGGTTTTTCCAGCCGGATGGTATTTTTTGGGCTTCGGAAATGAGTCAGCATCATCAACAGGGAAAATACAGATCCCATAGCGGTTGCAAGCCCTGCGCCCATGATTCCCATATTCAGGATGAAGACGAAAAAGTAATCGCCAAACACATTGAAAATTCCGCCAAACAAAACGGATTTGGTCGCCAGCCCCGGATTGCCGTCGTTGCGCAGGAAAGCAGCCATAAGCTGTGTCATCAAAAAGCTGGGAACAATAAATTTAACCGGGAAGAGATAGCTTTGCGCCAACGGAAGCAGGGTTTCCTCTGCACCAAACAGCATTAACAATTCACGGTCAAAAAAGATAACAGCCAGCCATGTAAGGGCTGCCAAAATCAGAACGCCGATCAATGCGGCAGTAAAGTATTCGTTTGATTTTTTTTTGTTTTCTTCCGACTCGCCCCGCAGCATGCTGAAAAGGACAGAGCCGCCGATTCCCATCAGCAGTCCAAGGCTGTATATAATATTCCAGATCGGACTGACTACAGCCAGGGCTGCCGTACCGTTCGGCCCTTGATATTGACCGACCATTGCCATATCTACAACGCCATAGATAGAAGAAATCAATGCACTGCCAAAAGCAGCAGTTAAATACTTGAAATACATGGGTTTGATTTTAGCTGTTAAAAAATCCATATTGCATCCTCCTAAAAGCAAAATTACACTTGCATATCATCCATTCATAACCGAATGTACTCGACCTCTTTCTTGATTTTACGGCTGTGACTGTAGAGCCTTTGATGGTTAATTATGGTATGGAGATACAAAAAAGCTGGATAAAGTCACACAGGCGTTTCAACCTGTTGCCTTATCCAGCCTATCATTTCTAACGAATGATTTGCCCTCCGAGCAAGCACAATTATTATACGGGAGGGAATTAAATTTGTCAATTATTAAATTGTTTTTCAATAAATTTTAATCATTCAGCCACGTATAACTCAATTCCATTATGTTTTGTTTTGCCTGAAAAAATTTTAGAAACAACTTGACTTTTATCCGTATTCGGATTATAATATAATCCGGTTTCGGATAAAGAGGGGTGAAGTATGGAAGTATCAACTGTATTTGTGTTGGCAGCATTTAACCGGTTTCATAAGAAAATGAATGTGCTTTATCATGACTATGCAAAATCTGTCGGGTTATCCGATGCAGCCTTTTGGTTGTTATATTCGTTATATGAATATGGTCAGCCTTGTACACAAAAAGATTTATGTGCTGCATGGTTTTACGCACCGCAGACAATCAACTCTGCATTGAAGAGTTTGGAAGAGCAGGGATTTATCACTCTTGAGCTTGCACCGAAAAGCCGGAAAAATAAGCAGATAGTTTTCACTGAAACTGGTAAAACTATTATAAAGGAAAAAATTGTTCCTCTGGTGTGTGCAGAGGAGCGATCTTTTGATCGTTTGAATGAGCAGGAACGCAGTCAGCTTCTAGCCATTACACAAAAGCATATTGAGGTGTTAGAGGAAGAAATAGCCAAAATAGAATAAGGTGTCATCGGAGGACGGATCATCGTAATGATTGATTGCCGAACGGAAGATGTCGGGTGCGCCCGGTTATTGTAAAAGATAACCGGAGTTTTTTATGTTCTGGAAAGTAGCCCGAACAGGGCGGATTTCGAATGTTTTCAGGATTGCGGGAGCATGAAATGCGGAGCAATCCGTGTATCATAGGGGGCAAAATACCTTTTGACCCCAACATCATATAAATATTTTGATGAAAACTCTAAATTTTCAAACAAAAAAGATTGAAGCAATCTATTACAGGATTGCTTCTAATCTAAAGATGTCTGAAAGTGCCTTTTGGATTTTATACGCATTGGCAGAGGCAGAGCATGAATATTTTCAGCAAGAGATTAGTGAAGAAAACCGATTCGTAAGCGGTTTTCAGAGGATGTGATTGCACGGCTGCTGGAATTGGACAAAGGAACGGACCACACAAAATATTGAGGCAATACAATCGGGTAATCTTGAGCGACTGGTATAAACCGAATGGGTTTTCTGCTGCAGGAGTATTTTGACGCAAAGACAGATGCTGGATGGGAAAAATGCTTATGAAGGAGCATTCAGCGATACAGAAGCATTGGAGTGGCTTGACAGACAAATTTCCCGTTATCAAAAATAGGGATTTGGTTTATGGGCGGTTGTTCTAAAAGAAACAGATGAAATGATCGGGCAATGCGGACTTACCATGCAGCCGTGGAAGGATAAGGAAGTTCTGGAGATCGGATATCTTTTTCAGCGGCGGTATTGGCATAAGGGATATGCCACAGAAGCAGCCAAGGCGTGTAAGAAATATGCGTTTAAAATATTGAACGCTGATGAGGTTTGCTCTATTATCCGGGACACGAACACACCCTCTCAGAATGTAGCGGTAAGAAACGGCATGACGGTAGCAGACAGTTGGACAAAGCATTACCGCGGTGTGGATATGCCCCATTACCGTTATGTAGCGGTTCGCTAATTGATTAATGAGGAGAGAATATAAAATGTTTCAGAGTGATAGAACTATAAAAATGAGAGTCCACATATGCAACCTGTAAGCGTTTTATAACCTTGATAGATGCCAATACAAAGAAAAAAACATATAAGCAATGCAGTGTATGGGGTTGACTGGTATAAGTGTGATGGACAATATTCAAAAGGTAAAATACACTGTGGATGTGGTTTATGTAAATTTGGTAAGAGATATGGTCTGCCGGCAATTAGAGATAAGAATATTCCCACAGGAATCAAGGTTTTCCAATACCTGATATTCTTGTGGGAATATTTTTTGTTTCAATTAATAACTTTACCTTATTTTGTAGTTGATTAATAACACTTTTTACATGCTCCATAGTTCTGGGATTCGGCATCGCTCCGGGAAATCTGATATGCTTTGTTGGGATTCATTTTTCCGCAGTCCGGTTTGTTGTGATATTTTGAACCGGTTTCAGATATCCAGACCATTTCGGTGGTATTCTCAGCAACAGGTGCTTCTGTGATTTCCGGAGTAACTTCTGGCGTGGACTGGGCTGTTGGCTGCTCCTGAACGGAAGCAGAACTTTCCTTTGGGGCATTTGCTGATGTGGCGGCTGCCTTTGAGGGTTCCGAGGCAGTCCCAGATGCTGCAGTTTCCTTTGGTGTTGGCGTGGCAGTTGGAGTGAGTTCCGGGGTCGGAGTTTCTGTTGGAGTCAGAGTTGCGGTAACTGTCACGGCAGGTGTAGAAGCAGGTTTTTTTGTAGGTTCATTTGTTGCCTCTGCAACTGATTTTACAGATTCAGCTGTCGGTGTCTTTTGGATTTTGGGGGCTGTAATCATACATCCCAAAAACAGGATGACTGGTATCGCGACCGGAATCCATTTCTTTAACACAATTCCTTTGTGCTGTAATAGTTGCCATACAATTGGCAGCAGTGATACTCCGAAAAGCGTAGTCAGAAGCGCAAATAAAAACGCTCCGTCAGCGAAACTTCCGAGACCGACTAGAATAAACAGGATACTGAATATCCAGCGCACGACTTTAATTCCTTTTTGCATTGAAATTCCTCCCTCATTTGTAATAATACAAATATTATACATCTTTCGCAAATGTAAAACAACATAAATTGCATATTTACATCCGGGAAATGACAGATTGACAAGTTTTTTTGCTGCTTTTCTGTAAGATTTCCGGCGATTTTCGTAGTTGTCAGAGGGGGATTCCTATGCTATAATCTACAAGGAAGATGAAGCTATTACGGTAACGTGTAAAAATCATCGGGATATGAGAGCGTGTTCCGTAAACAGGAAAATGACTTAGAAGGATGGGAGATACAATGGAAGTATTATATAAGAGTACCCGTGGTGATGGAAGTACAGTAACTGCCTCTCAGGCAATCTTAAAAGGTCTGGCGGATGACGGAGGATTGTTCGTACCGCTTCAGATTCCTTCACTGGAGGTTCCGGTTGCCAAGCTTGCGAAGATGAGTTATCAGGAAGTGGCTTATGAGGTTATGAGCCGTTTCTTTACAGACTTTACGGAAGACGAGTTAAAGTCCTGCATCGCCAAAGCTTACGATGAAAAATTTGATACAAAGGAGATTGCACCTTTACGCGAGGCGGATGGAGCTTATTATCTGGAGCTGTTCCACGGAGCAACGATCGCATTTAAGGATATGGCGCTTTCCATTCTTCCGCACCTTTTGACAACCTCAGCGAAGAAGAATGATGTAAAGAACGAGATTGTTATTCTTACAGCTACTTCCGGTGATACAGGAAAAGCTGCTATGGCAGGATTTGCAGATGTGCCGGGAACCAGAATTATTGTATTTTATCCGAAGGACGGTGTAAGTCCGGTTCAGGAAAAGCAGATGGTGACCCAGAAGGGAAAGAATACATATGTTGTGGCAATCCGCGGCAATTTTGATGATGCACAGACGGGTGTTAAAAATATCTTTAATAATAAAGAGATGGCAGAAGAGCTGGATCAGGAAGGTTTTCAGTTCAGTTCCGCAAACTCGATCAATATCGGACGTCTGGTACCGCAGGTTGCATATTATGTGTATGCGTATGCTTCTCTGGTGCGGATGGGGAAACTCTCAGATGGCGAGCTGATGAATGTAGTTGTTCCCACTGGTAACTTTGGCAACATTCTTGCTGCATATTATGCAAAGAATATGGGTCTTCCAATCGGTAAGCTGATCTGTGCGTCCAATGAGAATAAAGTGTTGTATGATTTCTTCCGTACAGGGAGTTATGACAGAAATCGTGAATTTATCCTGACTTCTTCACCGTCTATGGATATCCTGATTTCCAGTAATCTGGAGCGTCTGATCTATAAGATTGCCGGCTCTGAGGAAAAGAACAAAGAGATGATGGGTGCTCTTTCCAAAGACGGAAAATATGAGATTACGGAAGCGATGAAAGCACAGCTTGCAGATTTCTACGGCAATTATGCGAAAGAAGAAGAGTCAGCAGCGGTGATTAAGAAGTTATATGAGGACACCGGATATGTGATTGATACACATACAGCGGTAGCGGCCGCCGTATATCAAAAATACGAAGCTGAAACCGGTGATAAGACAACGACAGTCATCGCATCCACCGCAAGTCCATACAAATTTGCGAGAAGTGTACTTCATGCGATTGACGGAGAAAAATTTGATTCCATGACGGATATGGAACAGATTGACGCCCTTTGTGAGACTGCAAAAGTAGCAGTGCCGAATGCAATCGAAGAGATTCGCACGGCTCCGGTGCTCCATGATACAGTAGTTGAAGTAGATGAGATGGATGGCATTGTAAAGAAAATTTTAGGAATTTGATAGAAAAGGGACAGAGGGAAACCGATCTGTCCCATTTCTGCATCATAAAGAAAATGGATAGATCAGGTGATTGCGAAAGGGATGGGAAGCAGCAGGATGAATTGGAAACAGTTGTTATCGGAGCATCGGGTAGGGGAATACAAAAAGTCAGGACAGGCAAAAAGCCGGGATCTGCGGAGTGAATTTGAGAAAGATTATCACCGGATTATCGGGAGCGCTTCTTTTCGACGGCTGCAGGATAAGACCCAGGTGTTTCCGTTGGATAAAAGTGATTTTATCCGTACAAGACTGACCCATTCCCTGGAGGTGTCCTCTCTGGCAAAGTCTCTGGGGCAAAATGTGGCAGAAAGTATTATACAAAAGGAATTGGACCCGGAGTTTGGGATTCAGACGAAGGCGGAGATTTGTGACATCTTGCAGTGTGCTGGTCTGATTCATGATATTGGGAATCCGCCGTTTGGGCATTTTGGCGAGGAGGCGATTCGTGACTGGTTTGGTAAGAATCTGTCCAGATTGGAATTTGAAGGGAAAAATCTGACCAAGGTGTTAAGCAGGCAGATGCAGGAGGATTTTTATCATTTTGAAGGCAATGCGCAGGCACTCCGTCTGGTATCAAAGCTGCATTTTCTGGTAAATGAACATGGTATGAATCTGACGTACGGTTTGCTTTCTACAATTATTAAATATCCGGTTCCTTCGATTGGAATTAATAAAGTAAGTGGAAATATCAAGGACAAAAAGATGGGATATTTTTATGCGGAAGAAGAGCTATACCAAAAAATTGGGGAATCCTGCGGCAATACCGGAAAGCGTCATCCATTGACCTATCTGCTGGAAGCAGCAGATGATATCGCTTACCGTACAGCGGATATTGAGGATGCATATAAAAAAGGCTGCATTTCTTATGATATGTTGGTGAAGGAGTTACACAGTCATCTGGATTTTTTCTATGGGAAAGAGGAGAATGAGCCGGTCGCCATTCTGGAACATCAGTATCAGAAGGCACTGGAACGGAAGGACAAAAATCCGAAGCTTTATGCGGTGCAGAACTGGATGGTTCGAATGCAGAGCATTCTGATTTATCATGCAGGAGATGGATTTATCAGCCATTATGATGAAATTATGGATGGCAGTTACGGACATGATTTGTTTTATGGCACTAAAGCGGCGGCCATTGCACAGGCATTGGGTGACATTGCCTATTCTTATGCATTTACCTCCATGCCGATTTTGAAGCTGGAAGTTGCGGCGAATCGGATTATTACCTATTTTTTGGATTCTTTTGTGCCGGCGTTTATCAATTATGATACGGAGCAGAGACTTGGTGTGATGGAGCAGAAGCTGGTGAATCTGATTTCGGATAATTACAAGCAGATTTATCACTATTATTCCAAAGGCAGATCGGAGCAGGAAAAATTGTATCTGCGTCTATTGCTGGTTACAGACTATATCAGCGGAATGACGGACAGCTTTGCAAAGAATCTGTATCAGGAGCTGAATGGAATTATATAATGTTTTGATAAGATATAGAGAAAAGGGGTAGCAAGTATGAAACTGGAACAAGTATGTGAGGGAATCAAAAAACTTGATCAGGTGTCCATGCAGTGTGCGGTTGATCACTGGAATGGCATCGCAAAACCGCTGCATAGTCTGGGAAAGCTGGAAGATGTGATTGTACAGATTGCGGGAATTCAGCAGACAGAACAGGTACACTATAAAAAGAAAGCGCTGGTCGTACTTTGTGCGGACAATGGTGTGGTGGAGGAAGGAGTGACACAATGCGGTCAGGAAGTGACGGCGATTGTGTCGGAAAATTTCCTTCAGGAGAAGGCGACGGCAGGAATCTTGTGCCGTAAGGCTGGAGCAGATATTTTTCCGGTAGACATGGGCATTGCAAGGGATACCTGTATACGCAATTGCAAGATTGCTTATGGAACGAAGAATATGGTAAAAGAACCGGCTATGACGAGAGAGCAGGCGGTTCAGGGAATTGAGACGGGAATCCGAATTGTCGGTGAACTCAAAGAGGCAGGTTACGAACTTCTGGCAACTGGAGAGATGGGAATTGGAAATACCACATCCAGCAGTGCGATGGCGGCAGTATTTTTACAGAAGTCGGCGGAGGAAGTAACCGGAAGGGGGGCAGGACTTTCCAGTGATGGGTTATGCAGAAAAATTCATGCGATTGAACAGGCAATTGAAAAGAATCGGCCTAATCCTGAGGACGCTGTGGATGTGCTTGCAAAAGTAGGGGGATTTGACATTGCAGGTATGGTCGGGGTGTTCCTGGGCGGCGCTTATCATCATATGCCGGTTGTGATTGATGGTTTTATCTCCTGTGTGGCTGCGCTCTGTGCAGGCAGGATCTGTCCGGAGGTACTTGATTATATGATTGCCTCTCATGTGTCGAAAGAGCCTGCAGCACACATGCTTCTTGAGGCGCTTGGCAAGGAAGCCTTTCTGACTTGTGATATGTGTCTGGGAGAAGGTACGGGCGCGGTGACGTTATTTCCGTTGCTTGATATGGCAGATGCAGTGTACAAGGGGATGAGTACCTTTGAGGAAGCTTCTATTGAAGCATATCAGCCGCTGGATTAAGGGGGAAGCTTATGTTTCATGTGATAACAGGCGGTTCAGGAAGCGGAAAGTCAGCCTATGCGGAGGAAAAGATTCTGGAATTGGGACAGGCACCGCGGATTTATATTGCGACCATGTATCCGTTTGATCAGGAAAGTCATCTGCGGATTGCACGGCATCGGAAGATGCGGGCAGAGAAAGAATTTGAGACAGTGGAGTGTTATACAGGACTGAAGTCTGTACGGATGCCCGCCGGGGCGAATGTCCTTCTGGAATGTATGTCGAATCTGACGGCAAACGAGATGTTTCAGCCGGAAGGGGCTGGGGAGGATACTGTCTGTGAGATTCTGGCAGGGATTGGCAGCCTGATCAGGCAGTCGGAAAATCTGATTGTGGTGACGAATGAGATTTTTTCGGATGGAATTCAATATGCGGAGGAGACAAGAACGTATCAAAGCTATCTGGGAGAGATTAATCGGCAGATGGCAGAGATAGCAGACAAAGTCACAGAAGTGGTGTATGGGATTCCGGTTAGCATTAAGTAGTTTTGAGTGGGGGGAGGGAGGACGGACGAAAAAAGAGGGGGAGTGAGTGTGCTGACATCTATGCTTGCTTCTTCGTTTCCCCTCAGCTAACTTTCGTTCTTACTAAGCTCATCGCCAAAGGGCTCTTCGCTAAGTAATCACAGAAAGTGGATCTTCGGGCGCACTCCGAAGTCTGCGCATATCTGTCAGCACACTCACTCCCCCTCTTTTTTCTGGTTTCCTAGAGCGTGTTTGAAAATTGCTTTCCGCAAGATGTATTCCACAATTTGTGGGATATTTGGTTCAAATAAGGGAGGCGTAGCGGGCTACGCTGACCGAATTTGGGACAAATAGACCGCAAAGTGGGGGATGCAGATTGCGGGAATGAATTTTCAAACACGCTCTAAGCCGATCATTATTACTACCGCTCTCTTTTTTCTGTTTTTTAAGCGGAAATGGATTAGGAGTTATGACGGGATGTGCGGAAAATACTCTGGGAAACGGGATTGTTGAATGAAGAAAAGTTGGACTGGCAGGTTATAGAATGAATTTAAGGGGAGAAGATATTGAGATGAAGAAAGTTTGGAATAGTTTTGTGGTGGCGTTTGCGATGTATTCGAAGATTCCTATGCCAAGGGCGGATTGGACGAAGGAGAATATGAAGTATGCGCTTTGCTTCTTTCCCTGGGTCGGGCTGGCGGTTGGAGCGATGGAATATGGGTGGTTTCAGTTGGCTGTGTATCTTGGGATTGGGAGTATGTTCCGGGCGGCGGGGATGACGGTGATTCCGATCCTGGTTACGGGGGGCATTCATATGGATGGGTTTCTGGATACTATGGATGCTTTAAGTTCCTGGAAAGAGAAAGAGCAGAGATTGGCGATCTTGAAGGACCCTCATGCAGGAGCGTTTGCGGTAATCATGGGATGTACTTATTTTGTTGTATACCTGGGGGCGGCTTCTGAAGTATCGGAGGCTGTTTTGCCGGTGTTTTGTCTGAGTTTCGGGATCTCACGGTGTTTGAGTGCTCTGTCGCTGATCTGGTTTCGGAATGCGAATCCGAAAGGGAGTGCAGCGGCGTTCGCGGATCGGGCACAGAAACGGGTGGTTGCGATTGTGTTGGCTGCCACGATTTTGGTTCTCTGCGGGGGAATGTGTTTCTTGAGACCGATTCCGGGGATTATTTGCAGTGGTACAGCAGTTTTGGTATTCTTTTTTTATCGTTTTAAAAGCTCTAAGAATTTTGGAGGGATCACCGGGGATCTGGCAGGTTATTTTCTGTCTCTTTGTGAGATCTGGATGTTGGTTATGGCTGTTTTTATACAATGTGGAATGGAGAGGTTTTTATGATATTGGTAATCGGGGGTGCTTTTCAGGGGAAGGGTGTCTATGCAGAGGAACATTTTACGGTCAAAGGGTCGTGGATTGATGGGGAAAATTGTACCTATGATGAGATTTTTGAATGTGGAGGAATCTGGCATTTTCACAGGTTTGTGGAGCGTTTTCTGGAGAAAGAGGAGCTAAATCTGCTGCCGGAGGAGCTTGTACTGAAAAATCCGGAACTTGTGATTGTGACGGACGAACTGGGTTATGGCGTTGTACCAGTGGAGGCAAGGGATCGTGCCTGGCGGGAAACGACGGGGCGGCTCTGTACCAGGCTGGCGGTTGGGGCAAAAGAAGTACACCGGGTAGTATGCGGAATTGGGATGGTGATAAAAGATGCTTAAAATTTTGATGATACGGCATGGAAAAACATATGGCAATACATTGGGCAGATATATCGGGACAACCAATGAACATTTACTGGAGTCTGAGACAGAAGCATTGCAGCAGATTCAGCCGATTCCGGTGGAGTGTGTCTTTACAAGTCCTATGATTCGGTGTCTTGAGACGGCAGATCTTATGTTTCCCGGACAGACTCGGATGGTGATCGATGGATTCCGGGAATGTGATTTCGGGGAGTTTGAGAATAAGAATTATCAGGAATTGTCCGAAAATGAGGCCTATCAGCAGTGGATTGACAGCGAAGGAACGCTTGGATTTCCCGGTGGAGAGTCTATGGTGGAGTTTAAACAGCGGTGTCTGGCTGCATTTGATGAAATGATTGCTGTATGCATAAAAGAAGAATTGGAAAATGTAGCGTTGGTTGTACACGGCGGAACCATTATGAGTATTCTGGATGCTTACGGGTTTCCGAGAGCCGAATATTACGCCTGGCAGGTGAAAAATGCAGAAGGATACAAAATCAGGATGCAGTTGGAACAGTGGTGCTGTGGACGGCGGGAACTGGTTGTGGACGGCAAAATCATTCGGGAAATGTAAACTTCACGTTAGTTACATATTACAATAAAAAAGCCGGAAAGAAGGAATTTTCATGTTTGGAGAATGTCATGCTCATATTTTTATGAATGGCTATCATTATCTGAGAGCTGTGAAAACTCATGAAAAAGGTCCTGATGAACAGGTGGTCCGTGCACATCTGAAAGCTTATCAGGACGCGGGGGTGAAATTTGTGCGCGATGGCGGAGACCGGTTTGGGGTATCACTGTTGGCACGCAGTCTGGCGCCGGAATATGGGATCACCTATCTGACACCTGGATTTGCAATTCATCGGGAAGGCTTTTATGGGAAAGTTGTGGGTGAGGGGTATTCTTCTTTCAAGGAATATGAAACTTTAATACAGAAACTGAAAGCAAACGGCGGTGATTTTGTTAAGATTATGACTACCGGAATTCTTGATTTTGGCAGTGACGGACATGTTACCGGGATACCGCTTCCAAAGAAGGAAGTGTCTGTGCTGGTGCAGATTGCTCATGAAGCAGGATTTCGGGTAATGGCGCATACGAATACGGCGCAGGCTGTCATAGATGCTGCGGAAGCTGGTGTGGATTCCATCGAGCATGGAAATTACCAGAATCCGGAGAGTATTCAATGCATGAAAGAGTATGGGGTGGTATGGGTTCCCACCGTAGTAACGGTGAAAAATCTGATCGGATGCGGCAGATTTCCGGATGAGATTTTGAATCGAGTCTGGGAGACACAAAAACAGGGACTTCGTATGGGATGGCATAAACGTGTCCGGATGGCACTGGGGAGTGATGCAGGGGCATTTATGGTGCCTCATGGAATTGGAATTCAGGATGAATACCGGGCATTTTGTAAGGTGCTTGGAGCATCGGAAGAACTGACGGGGCATTTGAAAAAAGGAGAAGCTTTGATACAGGCATTTCACAGGTGACTTCATATTGTCATCTGTGAAATGCCTGTTTTGTCAGAATCAGGAAACGGGAAAGCAGAGGCGAAAGATCGTTCCGGAACCGTTGGCATCTGTAAGTTCGATACGGGCATTCATCTGTTGTGCCAATGTTTGGGCGATGCTTAATCCGAGTCCAAAATGTTCTTTTTTATTCCGGGAAGTATCGGCACGATAAAATCTGTCAAAAACCTGTGCTTTCTGCTCATCGGGAATTCCGGGTCCATGATCAGTGATAGAAAGGACAATTTCTTTACCGGTATGTTCAGCCTGAATCAGAAGAACAGGCATTGAGGGAGCGTCAGGATTGAAAGGGCAGCCGTATGCAATTGCATTGTCCAGAAAAATTGTCAGGATCTGGCGGCACCATTGTGGGTTTCCGAAGACTTTCGGAAGAAATTCTTCCGGTAATTTGAGTGTCAGACGGATGCTTTTGGCTTTGCACAGCAATTCATAGGATTCAAAAAGCTGAAGTAACAAGGTATCAACTTCAAATTGCGTCAGTTCTGCGGAGCCGTTGTCGGAGTCTGCAGAAGCCAGCAGTAGCAGATTTTTGACCAGATTGCCGGAACGGATACATTCTTTTTGAATCATTTCTGCCATACGGGAGGTTTGTTCCGGAAGTGTGAGGATTGTGGTCGCGCAATTTTGTATGACTGACAAAGGAGAACGGAGTTCATGAGAAGCGGCGGCTACGAACTCCGTCTGCTTTTTCTGATATTTTTCTACAGGTTTTAACGCCTGAATGACTATAAAACGGCAGGACAAAAAGAGTGCAAAAATCCCAAGGAGATCCAGAAGCAGGAAGAGAATGCCCTGCAGCAGGACAGAACGATTCTGGCGGGTGGTGTCCGCAAGCAATACCAGAGAACGAAATCCGTGTTCGGTGGCAAGTACGGTTACCGTACCGATATAGGTGTCGTGATGTTCTCCTTTTAAGGGAAAGATGGAAGACTGTTTTATGGTATAGGAAAATGGACGTACCAGAGTGGAGACGCCCTCTTCGGATGCAGTCTTTTTTGCAAGGCCGATTAAGGTATCCCGGTCAGTATCCGGTATCCAGGAACCGGAAAAGAAAAGAGGTCTTTGGTTTTCTTCTATGTGGATGATCAGACGGTTATCATATTCGGATCGGGCAAGCCAGTTGTCAGAGATATCGGATTCGAGATCCAATTTACCGGTCAGATTCAGAAGCTGATTTTGGAACTGGGTATTTCTTTGCATGTGTGTTTGATTCCATTGATAAAACCAGGTAATACCTAAAATTAAAGTGAGAATCAGGCCGGTGGCGGCGGTAAATAAGAAGGTCAGCCGGTGTTGTAATGTTTGAATCATGTTTCGTTCTCCATAATCGAAGTGAAAGTCACTCCAGTCGATAGCCAACCCCATGCACGGTGGTAATCCGGGTTCGGCTTTTTAAGTTACGCAATTGTTTTCTGAGATAGTAAATATAAGTATCCAGATTCCCATCCTCCACTTCGCCGTCAGGTCCCCAGATACGGGTGAAAATCATCTGGCGGGGCAGGGTCTGGGCAGGATTTTGAAGGAAGTATTCCATCAGAAGAGCTTCTCTTCTGGAAAGCCGGACTTTCCTGCCAAGACAGTGCAGTTCAAGATTTGATGGATAAAATTCCAGATCCTCATATTGCAGCCGGTCAGAAGTCTCGATGACATTTGGCCGGCGGATCAATGCACGGATTCTGGCAAGTAATTCACCGATATCATAAGGTTTTACAAGATAGTCGTCCGCTCCGCCATCCAGTCCCTGGATACGTTCGTGGACGGAATCAATAGCAGTAGCAAGAATGACCGGAGTATGAATCTGGTTTTCGCGCAGAAGCTTCAGAATGGATAACCCGTCCATGCCCGGCAGCATCCGATCCAGCAAAATCAAATCATAGATAGGCTGCGTGGCATAGTAAAGGGCATCTGTGCCGCCGAATACACAGTCGGTCTGGTAACCGGCATGTTCTAACTGGAGCTTTAAGGTTTCACAGAGCTGTTGGTCATCCTCGATAATCAATATACGCATAAAGAGGTAGTCCTTTCTATATAAAATCTAATCAGGTGATTGAGAAACTCTTCCGGAGTCAATTTAGAATTTCTCAATCACGTATAAAATCCAATATGGTTGGGTTTTTATTATAACATGGAAATCTCAAAAAAATCTTTAAAAAATTCTGGAAGATATCAAAGATTTTCTGAGATTTGAATGGTAAGCTATAAGAGAAGGGGAGAAAGGCGGAGGGTATAAACGTCTGAAAAAATAAAACGAGGAGTGATACAGGATGAAAGTAAAAAGAAAGATATTGGCTCTGCTCACTGCCATAGCAGTTTTTGGCGGAGGGTTCGCAGGATGTACGGATGAGAAAAACAAAGGAGGAACAAATCAGGCGGATGAAAGCAGTCAATCGGAGAAAGGGACGGCAGACAAGATGGGCAGCGGTGCAAAAGGACGTTATGTAGAGAGTGATATTCCGCTGCCGGAAGGGGCAGGAGACCCCATTGGGATTCTGTGGAAAGAGGACTCCCTTGTTATGTATACGCTTCCGTCCGATGAAACCAGCGGATATCAGAGCTATACCTATAAAGATCAGTCCTGGTCAGAACCACAGGAGGAAGCGTGGCTGACAGACGGAAAGCAGCGTCTGAACCTTGAGGCGGACGGGGTCTATCTGGGGGGTGACGGCGCTATTTACGCGCTGGCATTGCCGAATGGGTCGGATATCCCTTATGGAAATCATATCCTTTCTGCTTCGGAGGATGGAAGAATGGCACAGGATATTACACCGGAAGAATTGCTGAAAGTGGATGAAAATGGATATACCGCATTATTTGCAGACCTGGCGGTGTTAAAGGATGGAACACTGGTGCTCGGCAGTTTCCAGAAAAATACAGTGGATTTTTATAAAGAGGGTAAGAATACATTTTCTGTGGATGGGATTCCGCTCTCTTCCGATCATCAGTCGATGTTCGCTGCTTCTGAGGAAAGTATCGCTGTCCTGACGGAAGATGGGAAAGGCGTGGATTTTTATGAGCCTGATAAGTATCAGAAACAAGGTACGCTGTCCCTGAACCAGGATTTGAGTGGTGTGAAGCTGGTTCCAGGAGAAAGTAAAGTCTGGTATCTTGCAAGTCCAAATGGAATACAGCGTATTACCGAGGATGGTGATATGGTGGAGACCATCATGGATGGTGCAAACGGGCTTATGAGTACACCAAATACAGGATTGTCAGGTTTTATTACCGGTGAGGAAGATGTATTCTACGGATTATATAGGAGTGCAGGCGGGGCGCAGCTGAAACGGTATGCCTTCAACTCGGAGGTACCTGCTGTACAGTCTTCTGTGCTTAGTATCTATGGGTTGGAAGAGAATCAGACCGTTGCCCAGGCCGTTTACGAGTTTCAGAGTGCTCATCCGGAGGTGAAAGTAGAATACCATACTGCAGTCGGCAGTGGGGAATCACCGACTTCGGATCATATCCGTAATCTGAATGCGGAACTGCTCAATGGCAGCGGCGCCGATGTCCTGATTTTGGATGGACTTCCGATTGCTTCCTATGTGGAGAAAGGGATTCTTTCGGATCTTTCCGGTCTGGTGAAAAAACTTGTAGAAAACGGAGCATTGGAAAATCTTATCGGCAATGCAGTGAAGAAGGAAGGAAATGTTTATGGAATTCCTGCCAGAGTGGGTGTTCCGATCTGTTTTGGAAGCGATGAAGAAGTGAATGCCTGCCAGAGTCTGGAAAATCTTCATCAATATGTGGAAGCGCATCCGGATCGGAGACTTTTTGGAAAGACTACCCATGATTTGATTGGTATGACCCTGTTCCATGGCATGTACGGGGAACTCAAAGAAGAGGACGGGAGTCTGGACGAACAGAAGCTGGCACAATTTCTGGAAGACTGGATGAAAGTTTGTGAGCATACCGGAACAAAATCTTTTGAGGAAGCCAACGAGATGACGGAAGAGCGTTGGAATGGAATGGATTTTGAGTTTTATTCGGGTGGATTTTGTATCGGGGAACAGCGTGCCAATCTTATGGAATTGCAGGGATTAGGGTCTACGATGATTCCTTATTCTGAAATGGATGAGACAGGTTGGAATGTCTCGGGATATAAGAACTATTATGTTCCGAAAGTAATTGCAGGAGTTAATGCAGCTTCCGGGCAGCAAGAACTTGCAGAAGAATTTGTTGCGGCATTGTTTACAGAGTCTGTACAGAAAGCGGATAATTATGATGGGTTTCCGGTTTTACAGCAGGCGCTTGCTTATATGTGCGAATATGTGGAAACAGAGACTGCAGCAGATATGCAGATTGGAAGTGGCTTTACCGACATGGAGACCGGAGAAGAACATAAAATAGATGCAGGATATCCGAAACGGGAAAAGGTGGAAGAGCTGACAACTTTGATGGGAACTTTGGATACACCATTTCTCTCAGACCGTATCATAACAGAAACGGTAACGACGGAACTGGAACATTGCTATGAGGGAACTCAGACACCGGAAGAAACAGCCAGAGCGATTTGCCAGAAGGTGGATACTTACCTTGCGGAATAGATATGCTTATTGTTTTCTGGCACCCAGCCTTCTGGGGACATTGATCTTTGTTTTGATTCCTTTTGCAGATGTCATCCGCCGCTCCTTCTTCCGGGCGGTGGGCGGCACCTTTGTAGGAATTTCAAATTACCGTGAAGTGTTGGCAAATGAAGCATTCCGTCAGGCACTGATTCATACGGCACGTTTTCTCGCGGTCTGCATTCCCGTGCTGATGGTACTGTCTTTATGTCTGGCGGTACTGATCTGTCAGATTCCTGCAGGAAAGTCTTTTTTTGAAACGGCCTTTCTGCTCCCTATGGCGATTCCGGTGGCATCTGTAGTCGTATTCTGGAGACTGTTGTTTCACAGTGACGGTATACTGAATCAAATTCTGTATTGTTTTCATATGGAAGGCAGAGACTGGATGAATACGGAAGCGGCGTTCTGGGTTCTGGTATGTTCCTACGTGTGGAAGAATCTGGGGTATGATATGGTGCTGTGGATTGCAGGACTATCCGGGATACCGAAGGAACAGTACGAAGCTGCAAAGGTGAGCGGTGCAGGCCGGATACGATGCTTTTGGAGTATTACGTTGCCGCAGATGAAAGACAGTGTTGTAATGATCGGTGTGCTTTCTTTTGTAAATGCCTTCCGGGTATTTCGGGAAGCCTATCTGATTGCGGGAGAATATCCGCACAGTAGTATTTATATGCTGCAGCATTTGTTTAATAACTGGTTCGCAAATCTGGACATTCAGAAAATGAGTGCCGCTGCAGTGCTGCTGGCAGCAGGAGTCAGTTTGTTTCTTCTGATTTTGGAATGGTGGAATGAAAGACAGGAAAAAGAAGGATGAAGATAAGACGATACTTATTATATGGTCTGCTGACAGTCATTGGGTTCATCATGATATTCCCGGTGGCAGTGATGGTTACAAATTCCTGGATGGGCACGCAGGAGCTGCAGGAGTCCTACGGCGCTGTCCTTGGCATGGGAGGCGGGAGTACTTCGCTGAAATTGCTGCCCAGATACCCCACTTTGCAGCCTTTTGTGGAATTGCTTCTGGATTCACCGGATTTCTTTGTCATGTTCTGGAATTCCTGCAGACAGGTATTTCCCGTGCTGCTTGGTCAGATCATCGTCGGAATGCCGGCGGCCTGGGCATTTGGCAGATATCGGTTCAGAGGGAGAAGAATCTTATTTTTGCTCTATATGATTCTGATGGTAATGCCCTTTCAGGTGACGATGGTATCCAGCTATCTGGTTTTATCCAGACTGTCGCTGCTGGACTCCCATCTTGCAATCATACTTCCGGGTATTTTCTCTACGTTTCCGGTTTTTATTATGGAAAAGTTCTTCCGGTCAATTCCGGCTGCTTTGATTGAAGCGGCGGAGGTTGACGGGGCCGGACCGTTTCAGGTGTTCTGGAACGTGGGGGTTCCCCTTGGTATACCGGGAGTGATGTCCTCCTTGATTTTAAATTTTCTGGAGTACTGGAATGCCATTGAGGCGCCCATGACATTTTTAAAGACGAAGGCAAAAATACCGCTTTCTCTTTATCTGCCGGAAATCACAGTGGATCAGATGGGTGTGTCATTTGCGGCATCGGTCATCATGATGATGCCTGCAATTCTGATTTTTTTGTGGGGTCAGGAGTATCTTCAGCAGGGGATTATTGCATCGGGCTTAAAAGAATAGTGACCTGGAAAAAATACAGATGCGGAGAAACGATGATGAAGGAAAAAATTTTAAAAGCTATTATTTCATTTTTTATCATAATGTTTTGTTGTACCCTGGTTGCCCGGGGGGCAGATTCCATGACTGTTGCCAAGGTTCAGACAGAAGCTGTAAAGGGCGGAAATCTGGTGAAAGAATTTCAGGGAGCAGGAGGGATACAGGCAAAAGGCAGGAGACGGCAGGCTCTGCCGGAAGGGCAGAAGGTGGCACAGATTCTTGTGAAACCGGGCAATGTGGTTGAGGAAGGGCAGGAGATTCTAAGGTTTGATCTGGAATATCTGGAAGAACTGATCAGGAAGCAGGAGCAGAGCATTGAAAAGATGAAACTGCAGATGGAACAGCAAAAACTGGACAGTCAAAACCAGGCAAGAATACCGGCTACCGCACAGGCAGAGATTACTTTAGATGCTGCCGCAGAAACGGTGAACCACGCAAAGGAGGAGTATCAGAATGCGGTAGATGCATACGATACTTACGTTGCAAATATGGGAACAGGGGAATTGGATGAGGAAAAATCGCAGGAATATGAGCAGCAGAAGCAATTGCTGCAGGATAAGATAGATGCGGCAGAAGAAAGCCTTCAGGCAGCACGGTCTGCCTATCATCAGGCGGAGGAGAGTTACCGTCTGGCAGAACAGGAGGAAAAAAATCAGCAGGAAAATGAAGCATCCAGACAGCAGTCTGCACAGTTATCCCTGAAGTCCCTGCAGTTGGATCTGGAGAGTCTGGAAGACGATCTGGCAAAGCTGGAAAAAATCAGAGAGAGTGGAGGGATCGTGACCGCACAGTCCCCGGGAACTCTGGATACGGTCGGTGTGGAGGAAAGCAGTATTACGACAGGCACGGAACAGATTATATTGGCAACGGATGGAATGGAAGCCTATGGAATTCTGCCGGAAGAAGAGACAGGGCAGATAGCAGAGGGAGACGAAGTAAGTGTTCTGGCGGCGGGAAAAACGAAAGCAGTCACACTTCCGGTAGAACGGATCGAACAGACAGAAGAAGGAAAACTGGCGTGGTATGCATCCCTTCCGGAGGAAAATTACCAGATTGGGACAACACTTACTTATGAATTCAGCAGGAAATCAGAAAGCAGTTACCAACAGGTAATTCCCCTTTCGGCATTACATGAATCCAATGGAACAGCCTATGTGCTGATTGCAGAGGTACGTGCAGGAATTCTGGGAGAGAGTTACACTGCAGTAAAGATGGGAGTTACAGTGCTGGGAAAAGACGGGAACCATGCAGCCATAGAATCAGGTCTGAATAAGGAGGCAAAGATTATTACAGGGTCTGATAAATACGTAAAGGAAGGTGACAGGATACGATTAAGCGAGTAAAACGATCATATGTGGAACTCTTTCTTCTGGCAGCAGCAGGGTGCCTGTTGGGGCTGGCGGTACACTGTTTCCGAAATCTGGATTCGTTTTCCAGTCAGACAAGCTTTTATTACAGGGAAGAGGTTGTGACCAGAGAGCAGATGCAGGACCTCTGGGAGAATACATCTGAAGATGCAGGCCGTGAGATAGAAAGTATGGTTTTGTTTCGAACGAGGGGAGAAATGAAGGTTGCCAATCCCAATCTGAACCGGAAAACGAAGGCGGAGGTAATGGAAGCAGCAGGTGATATGCGTTTGATTTTGCCGGGGAAGCTGATGATGGGGAGTTTTGTCAGTGACAGTGATGAATTGGGTTGCGTGATCAGCAAAAAGACTGCCGAGGATTTATTTTCCTCTTATGAGGTATTGAATCAGATCCTTTATCTGGAAGAAGAATCTTATTATATCCGGGGAGTACTGGATCTGAAGGAAGAACTATGCGTGGTGCAGGGAGCCAGAGGAACGGCATATCCATCTGTCAGGGTGGATGCCCCCGGGCTTCCTTTGTCAGCAGTACAGCAGCTTTTAGCCGGAATTTTACCATCGGACTATGAGGTGCTGTCAGAGGGAATCCTTTATTGTGGAATCGGAAGGATATTTCTTTGGTTTCCTGCCTGGGTGGTGCTTTATTATGGGATACACAGGGGCAGAAAACAGATTCGTCGATTGGAAAGCCGCTGCTGTAAAGGGAGACAGGAAAAAGTGAGACTGGAGATTTTTAAGGTTGCGCTTCCGGTTATCAGTTTTTCCGGAATATGCGGCATTTTACTGGGGAGTTTCTCATTTTCCAATGACTACATACCGACTTCATGGTCCGATTTTGCATTTTGGACAGAGTTGTTGGATCAAAAATGGTCCGATTTTCTTGGATTAGCAGAACATCAATGGTCAATCTGTGATTCGGTGATGCTTTCCCATTTTTTTTGCACGTTCGGGGCATCTGTCATGTGCGGAGTCCTGTTGGTGATTTGGCTGCAGGAACAGAAATAAATCAAAATCAGGAAAAGCACTTGACAGATGAAAGTTCTCTGAGTAGAATAGTTAAAAGATAGTGACTGACAATATTGCAAAGCATGGAAGGTGTCAGTAGACATATATTTTCTATCAGAGACGGGAGGTCGCCGGCTGAAAGCTTCCTGAAGTTCAGATATATGTTGAGATTCGCACCGGAGCTTCCATTTTGAAGGGGTTACACGTAAAAGTGTAAAAACAGTAGGAATGGGCGTGACTGCACGTTACAGCAGGAATTGAGTGCCGGATTGGAATCCGGAATCAGGGTGGTACCGCGGAAGATTGATGCTCCGTCCCTTTTTGGGGACGGGGTTTTTCTTATGTTAAGGCGAATCTAAGGACTTGTTGCTATACGCAAAGAACAGTTACGAAAAAATAAATAAAGGAGAATCAGTGATGAGTGATGTAAACATCAAAGAAAAACTGGAAGCGATTTTAAGCGAAGCTATGGAAAAAATCGAAGCTTCCGATGCGCCTGAGAAACTGAATGAGGCGCGTATTAATTTTCTGGGAAAGAAAGGACAGCTTACCGCAGTTCTGAAAAGTATGAAGGATGTAGCGCCGGAAGACCGCCCAAAGGTCGGTCAGATGGTCAATGATGTCCGTGCAAAGATCGAATCAAAGCTGGAAAATGTAAAGACACAGCTGGAACGGGAACTGCGCGCGAAAAAACTGGAGGCAGAGGTAATTGACGTAACGCTGCCGGCGAAGAAGAATCTGATCGGACACCGTCATCCCAATACGATTGCTTTGGAAGAAGTAGAGCGCATCTTTATCGGTATGGGATATGAAGTGGTAGAAGGACCGGAAATTGAGTACGATCTGTATAACTTTGAGAAGCTGAATATACCGGCTGATCATCCGGCAAAGGATGAGCAGGATACATTCTATATCAATAAAGATATTGTACTCCGTACCCAGACGTCTCCTGTGCAGGCACGTGTGATGGAGCAGGGGAAACTTCCGATCCGTATGATCGCACCGGGACGTGTATTCCGTTCGGATGAAGTGGATGCAACCCATTCCCCGTCCTTCCATCAGATTGAGGGTCTGGTTATCGACAAGCATATTACATTTGCAGATTTAAAGGGAACGCTGGAGGAGTTTGCAAAGGAATTGTTCGGACCGGAGACAAAGACGAAGTTCCGTCCGCATCATTTCCCGTTTACCGAACCGAGTGCGGAGGTGGATGTAAGCTGTTTTAAATGCGGAGGAAAAGGATGCCGATTCTGTAAAGGTTCCGGCTGGATAGAGATTCTCGGCTGTGGCATGGTTCATCCGCATGTACTGGAAATGTGTGGAATTGATCCGGAGGAATATACCGGATTTGCATTCGGTGTGGGTCTGGAGCGTATTGCATTACTGAAATATGAGATCGATGATATGAGACTGTTGTATGAGAACGATTACAGATTCTTAAAACAGTTCTAAAATAGAAATTGGAGGTCAGGTAAATCATGAATACATCATTATCATGGATTAAGATGTACGTGCCGGATCTGGACGTTACGGCACAGGAATATACAGATGCGATGACATTGTCCGGTACAAAGGTGGAAGGATATGAGAGACTGGATGCAGATCTGGACAAGATTGTTGTCGGTGAGATTTTAAGTGTGGAAAGACATCCGGATGCAGATAAGCTGGTCGTATGTCAGGTAAATGTAGGCGAAAAGACCGTACAGATCGTAACCGGAGCGCCGAACGTGGAAGTTGGAACATCGGGACAGAAGGTTGCGGTTGTACTGGACGGCGGTAAGGTTGCAGGCGGCCATGACGGGAAAAAGACACCAGGCGGTATCACCATTAAGTCCGGAAAGCTTCGCGGTGTGCCAAGTGAAGGTATGATGTGCTCCGTCGAAGAGTTGGGAAGCAGCCGTGAGATGTACCCGGAAGCGCCGGAGAATGGAATTTATATTTTCCAGGATGACGTAAAAGTTGGTGAAAGTGCTATTCACGCTCTTGGACTGGATGATGTGATTTTTGAATATGAGATTACATCCAACCGTGTGGATTGTTACAGTGTGATCGGAATTGCAAGAGAGGCGGCGGCAACTTTCGGCAAAGAATTCAAGCCGCCGGTAGTAAAGGCAACCGGAAATGAGGAAGACGCTCATGATTATATCAAAGTAGAGGTTGTAGATAAAGAGCTTTGTCCCCGTTATACCGCACGTGTGGTAAAAAATGTAAAGATCGGACCGTCTCCCAAATGGATGCAGAGATGTCTTGCTGCCAACGGAATCCGTCCAATCAACAATCTGGTCGATATCACGAACTATGTAATGGAAGAATATGGTCAGCCGATGCATGCCTACGATCTGGATACCATTGCCGGAGGAAAAATTGTGGTTCGGCGTGCCGGGAAAGACGAGAAGTTCGTGACTCTGGATGGACAGGAACGGCAGATGGATGAAAATGTGCTGATGATCTGCGATGCAGAAAAGGCGGTTGGTATTGCAGGAATCATGGGCGGTGAGAATTCTATGATCACAGATAATGTTAAAACGGTTTTGTTTGAAGCAGCCTGCTTTGACGGAACCAACATCCGTCTTTCCAGTAAAAGAGTGGGACTCCGTACCGATGCATCCGGTAAATTTGAGAAAGGTCTGGATCCGAATAATGCGGAAGCAGCGATCAACCGTGCCTGCCAGTTGATGGAAGAACTGGGCGCCGGCGAGGTTGTGGGCGGTATGGTTGACGTATACAGCAAGGTCAAAGAGCCGGTACGTGTGAAATTTGAGCCGGAGCGTATCAACGCACTGCTTGGAACCAATCTTGATGAACAGACGATGCTGGATTATCTGGCAGAAGTGGAACTGGAATATGACAAGGAGAACAATGAAATTGTAGCTCCTACGTTCCGTCATGACATCTTCCGTACTGCGGATCTGGCAGAAGAGGTGGCAAGATTCTTCGGATATGACAATATTCCTACGACACTGCCGAGCGGAGAAGCAACAACCGGAAAACTGCCGTTCAAATTGAGAATCGAGGAAAAAGCCAGAGATGTAGCGGAATACTGTGGATTTTCTCAGGGAATGAGCTATTCTTTCGAGAGTCCCAAGGTATTCGACAAGCTGATGCTGGATGCAGATGATAAGCTGCGGGAGGCGATTACGATCATGAATCCTCTGGGAGAAGACTTCTCTGTTATGAGAACCATTTCTCTGAATGGTATGCTGACCTCCCTGGCAACAAATTATAACCGCAGAAATAAAAATGTAAAATTATATGAACTTGGCAATGTGTATCTGCCGAAGAGCCTTCCATTGACAGAACTGCCCAACGAGCAGATGATGTTCACACTGGGAATGTATGGTGAAGGTGACTTCTTCAGCATGAAGGGAGTTGTGGAAGAATTCTTCAGTCAGATTGGTATGAATAAGCGTCCGGATTACGACAGTAAGGCGGGAAAGAACTTCCTTCATCCGGGACGTCAGGCAAATATCATTTACGAAGGAACCGTTGTCGGCTATCTGGGTGAGGTACATCCGGAAGTATGCGACAATTACGGAATCGGTGACCGGGCATATGTGGCTGTGATCGAAATTCCGGCTGTTCTGGAATATGCAACCTTCGATCATAAGTATGAAGGAATTGCAAAATATCCGGCGGTTACCCGTGACATCAGCATGGTTGTTCCGAAAAATGTTCTTGCAGGACAGATTGAGCATATGATTGCACAGCGTGGCGGTAAGATTCTGGAAAGCTACGAGTTGTTTGATATTTATGAAGGTCATCAGATTAAAGCTGGCTTTAAGTCTATGGCTTATTCGATTGTTTTCCGTTCCAAAGAGAAAACATTGGAGGAAAATGAAGTGGCATCGGCAATGAAGAAGATTATGAATGGTCTGGAAAGCCTTGGAATCGAACTGAGACAGTAGAAGGGAGCAGCGGCTCATGCGTTTATATATTATCAGACACGGTGAGACTCAGTGGAATGTGGAAGGAAGACTTCAGGGGCAGACGGATACCGAGCTGAATGAAAACGGAATCCGTCTGGCAAAGATTACAGCGGAGGGGATGAAAGAGATTCCCTTCGACCTTGGAATCTCCAGTCCATTGACCCGGGCCAAAAAGACAGCGGAAATTGTTTTGGAAGGCCGGAATGTGCCCATTTGGACCGATGAACGGTTGAAAGAGCTTTCTTTTGGAAGTTGGGAAGGACTGGGCTGCCATAAGAATAATTATGAAATTCCATCGGAGCATTTTGATGACTTTTATTTAAAACCACTGGAGTTTGTTCCGGGAGAAGGCGGCGAGACAATTCCCCAGCTTTGTCAGAGAACCCGGGAATTCTTTGAAGAATTGATCCGGAACCCGGAGTATCAGGATAAAACGATATTGATCGCAAGCCACGGATGTGCAGTGCGGGCGCTCTTAAATAATGTCTATGAAAATAAAGAAGATTTCTGGCGAGGGCATGTACCGATGAACTGTGCCGTAAATATTGTGGATGTAACAGAGGGCACTGCAACATTGATAGAAGAGGATAAAGTCTACTATGGCGAAGAAGACTGCGTGGATTTTTATGCGGTTGATAAATAAATCAAAGAGGTATTCAGATATAATCAGCGTGAAATAACCAATTATAAGATTGCCTGTACAGCTTCAATCTTTGGAGATATGGTTTTATAACCATAAAGGAAGACGAAGTATGAGCAGGCAATTTTATTGTGCTATTACATCGATGGAAAGAGCAGTTTTGTGAAAAAAGAGGGCAGGAAAGTGATTGACCGGAAGAGGGCTTTTGTAATAAAATGATGCGGTATATATAGGAAGAGAATACATAGACGGAGAGGAACTGTTATGAGCATCCAGAATAATTATAATCATACGATACGTGCCTGCTATATCGGGTATATTACGCAGGCAATCGTTAATAATTTTGCACCGTTATTATTTTTGACGTTTCAGAAGACGTATCATATTCCATTATCACAGATTACACTGTTGGTAACATTGAATTTTGTGGTGCAGCTTCTCGTGGATATCCTGGCAGCAAAATTTGTGGATAAAATCGGGTATCGGATTTCCGTAGTTGCCGCCCATCTGTTTTGTGCAGCCGGCTTAATTGGGATGGGCGTGCTGCCGGAACTGACAGCAACACCTTTGATCGGATTAATGATATCTGTATGTTGTTACGCAATCGGCGGAGGAATGATAGAGGTATTGATCAGTCCGATCGTGGAAGCATGTCCTACGGAGAGAAAATCGGCGGTGATGAGCCTTCTGCATTCTTTTTATTGTTGGGGTGCGGTGGCTGTGGTTCTTATCTCTACTATGTTTTTTTCATTAGCCGGTGTTGGAAACTGGAAATGGATGGCCGGTTTATGGGCGGTCATTCCGTTGGTAAATGCTTTGTTTTTTACGAAAGTGCCGATTCGCACGTTGGTGGAAGAAGGAGAAAGCATGGGCCTTCGTCAGTTGTTCCGCATGAAGCTGTTCTGGGTATTTGCTGTGCTAATGGTTTGTGCAGGTGCATCTGAGCAGGCGATGAGTCAGTGGGCGTCTGCGTTTGCTGAGAGCGGTCTGAACGTTTCCAAAACCATAGGAGATTTGGCGGGTCCCTGCTTTTTCTCCATTTTAATGGGTGCATCCAGAGTTTTCTACGCAAGATACAGTGAAAAGGTGGATTTGATGGGATTTATGAAGGCAAGTGCGGTCTTATGCATCGTCAGTTATCTGTTGGCATGTTTTTCCCCCATACCGTTGCTAGCATTGTTAGGCTGCGGTCTTTGCGGATTGTCGGTTGGTATTCTATGGCCGGGAACATTCAGTATCGCAGCGGCTGCTTGTCCGAAGGGAGGGACGGCAATGTTTGCATTGTTCGCTCTGTTTGGTGATCTTGGCTGCATGTCAGGTCCGACCATGGTTGGAATTTTGTCGGAGAAGTTTGACGGTTCTCTGAAAAAGGGATTGTTATTTGCAATCATTTTCCCGGTTGTATTGATTGGGGGAGTGATCCTTTGTAAAAAGCTTACCGTAGAAAAAGCGGCGGATACCCCATTGCAGGAAAAGCGGTAATATGATAGGATAGATAAAAGTAAGAGTCGGGAGAGACAATCTGGAAATTGTTGTCCTGTGTTCTTATATATGGTACAGAGAGAAATAAAGGGGAATAAAAAAGCGATGAAAACATCAGATTTTTATTATGATTTGCCGCAGGAACTGATTGCGCAGGATCCACTTGAGGATCGAAGCGCTTCCAGACTGATGCATTTGGATAAAGTAACAGGAGAGATCGTACATGGAAAGTTCCGGGATATCTTACAGTATCTGCAGCCGGGGGACTGTCTGGTAATTAATGATACGAAAGTGCTTCCGGCGCGCCTTTACGGGCGAAAGGTGGGCACAGATGCAGCAATTGAGATTCTGCTGCTGAAAAGAAAAGAACATGATATCTGGGAAACCCTTGTAAAACCTGGGAAAAAGTGCAAACCGGGAACCGTGATATCTTTTGGAGAAGGACTTCTAACCGGAGAGGTATTGGATGTGGTGGAAGAAGGAAACCGCCTGATTCAATTTCATTATGAGGGGATTTTTGAAGAGATTCTGGATCGTCTGGGTGAGATGCCTCTGCCCCCCTATATTACACATAAGCTTCAGGACAAGAATCGCTATCAGACCGTCTATGCAAAGAATGAGGGCTCCGCAGCAGCACCTACGGCAGGGCTTCACTTTACCCGGGAACTGCTGAAACAGGTGGAAGAAATGGGGGTCAGGATTGCTCATGTGACGCTGCACGTAGGTCTTGGAACCTTTCGTCCGGTAAAAGTGGAAGATGTAACCCAGCATCACATGCATTCGGAATTCTATATTGTGGAAGAAGATCAGGCGAAATTGATCAATGATACAAAAGCATCGGGGCATCGGGTGATTTCAGTTGGAACAACAAGCTGCAGGACGTTAGAATCCGCGGTTTCGGCGGATGGGATTTTGAAAGCGGGAAGCGGATGGACGGAGATTTTTATTTATCCGGGATACCAGTTTAAGATGATTGACGGACTGATTACAAATTTTCATCTTCCGGAATCGACGTTGCTTATGCTGGTTTCAGCGCTTGCCGGAAAAGAACATATTATGGCTGCCTATGAGGAGGCTGTGAAAGAGCGTTACCGTTTCTTTTCTTTTGGGGATGCGATGTTGATACAGTGATACTTCTTTTCATATGGAGATGATAAGAGCAGGTCAAAAGAGATATTTCTCTTTGACCTGCTCTTGTTTTCAAGAAGGTAATTTATATTTTTCTTTCAGCATATGATATTCTTTTTCAAAGTCTTCGTCATTACCGCTCTTGACATATTGCAGATATTCGTGAGTATCAAATCCGCCGCTGTGAATCTGTGATACACAAACTGCGATATTCGAACAATGATCGGAAACACGTTCAAAATCAGTCATTACATCCGAAAGAATAAATCCCAGTTCGAGTGTGCATTTTCCGCTCTGAAGCCGACGGATGTGATGGGTTTTGATCTTCGCGTTTAAATCATCAATCAGCTCTTCCATAGGTTCTACTTTCTTCGCATCTTCCACATCTTCATTTAAGAATACATGGACAGAAAGTTCTACGATATCTTTTACTGCCTGGCTGTAAACCCGTAATTCCTTACCTGCGCCTTCCGAAAATTTAAGTCCTTTTTTCGTTATTTCGCTGGCAGACTGCATAATATTGACACTGTGGTCAGAAATACGCTCAAGGTCTCCGATACAGTGAAGCAGCATGGATAATGTCTGACTGTCCCTGTCGCCGAGGGTTTTACTGCTGAGTTTTACCATGTAAGTGCCCAATGCGTCTTCATAATGATCTACACGATTTTCCAGATCTGCTACAAGGAGAGCCTTGTCCTCGTTATAAGTTTCAAACAGATTGATAGCGGTTATAAGACCATCTTTGGTAAGTTCCGCCATCTTAGCGGCAACATTTTTGCAGCGTTCCAATGCAACGGCAGGGGTATCCAGAAAGCGGGTATCCAACAGCTGGTTTGCCTCATCGACCTGTATCTCATTTTTGGCAGGAACTGTAAGACGGGCAAGCTTTTCAAGAAGGCTGCCGAATGGAAACATAATTAAGGTTGCAAAGATATTAAATCCGGAATGAATTACTGCGATTCCGGCGGGGGCAACGGCAGTTTCCATAAAGCTGAAACCAATTACGGTGTTCAAGCCATAGAAAATCAGCATAAAGATAATGGTTCCCAGAAGATTAAAGTAAAGATGAACGGCAGCGGTCCGTTTTCCATTGGTGCTCGAGCCAATCGAAGAGAGGATTGCCGTAATACAGGTTCCAATATTCTGTCCCATGATGATCGGAAGCGCCACTGCATAGCTTACGGTACCGGTTACGCACAGCGCCTGAAGAATACCGATAGACGCGGCGGAGCTTTGAATGATAGCGGTCAGGATGGTACCTGCAAGCACTCCAAGAATCGGGTTGGAGAATTTTGTCAATATACTTGTGAATTCCGGTACATCTGCCAGAGGAGCTACCGATGAACTCATCGTGTTCATGCCGAACATAAGGATCGAGAAACCGCACATCATAGTTCCGACAGTCTTCTTTTTGTCGCTTTTGGAAAACAACAGCATGAATACACCGATAACAGCAAGAATCGGTGAGAAAGAAGAAGGGTTCAGCATCTTGATAAAGAAACTGGAACTTTCAATACCTGTGAGACTTAAAATCCATGAAGTAATTGTGGTGCCGACATTTGCACCCATGATGATACCAACTGCCTGGGATAACTTCATAATGCCGGAATTGACAAATCCTACAGCCATGACCGTGGTCGCTGAAGATGACTGAATAACGGCAGTTACGGCGGCGCCGAGCAAAACGGCGGTCAGCCGGTTGGAAGTGAGACGTTCCAGAAGCTTCTCTAATTTGCCGCCGGAAAGTTTTGTCAGTCCGTCACCCATGGTATTCATACCAAAAAGAAACATGGCGAGACCGCCGACCAGTGTTAAAATTCCAAATATGTCCACTGCTTTTCTCCTCTTATCGTATATTCTGAAAAATTCATAACTGTTCAGTATCAATACAGTTACAAAAATCCATACAATCAAATTATACCTTAGAGCGAGGAGTAAATTCAAGTATTTGTTAAAGAAATGAAAAGAATATATTAATTGAATGTAAATATAGAGAACTTTATGCTTATTTTTATGCAATATGCCGTTGACAGATTTGTCAGCGGCATATCATAACAGGGATTACTTATTCTTTTTGATTTTATTATCGCAATAGTTGATTCAAATCGTTATAAAAACCGGGATAGGAGATTGCTACACAAGCATCTCTCAGGATTTCAGTTTCACCTTCCGCAGCAAGACCTGCGATTGTAAACGACATGGCAATCCGGTGATCAAGACGGCTGTCGATTCTGGCACCATGAAGCGGTCTGCCTCCGCGGATAATCATACCGTCATCGGTACCTTCAATATTCACACCCATAGCAGACAGTTCCTGAACCATAATATCAAGACGATTGGATTCTTTTACTTTCAGTTCTTCTGCATTCCGGATGATGGTAGTTCCTTCTGCATAAGCAGCAAGCACTGCGATGATCGGGATTTCATCAATCAAGGTAGGAATCAGCGCGCCTTCTATGACTGTGCCGTGAAGGCCGGATGCTTTTATAAGAAGATCGGCAGTTGGTTCACAGCCCTGTTCTCTGATGTTTAATAAGGTGATATCTCCGCCCATCGCTTTGCAGACACGCAGTATACCGTCGCGGGTCGGATTGATTCCTACGTTCTTCAGTAAGATTTCAGAACCAGGAACCATCAGGCCGGCGGCCATAAAATATGCGGCGGAAGAGATGTCGCCCGGAACCATAACCTTTTGTCCGATAAGATATGGATCAGGTTCAACAGAAGCTGTGGTATCGTGGCTTTCCACCTTTGCACCGAAATAAGAAAGCATCAGTTCCGTGTGATTTCTGGAAAGATAAGGCTCTGTTACACAGGTTTTTGTATCCGCATAAAGTCCGGCAAGCAGTACACAGGATTTTACCTGCGCGGAAGCAATCGGAGATGCATAATGAATGCCTCGGAGCTGCTGACCGTGAATCAGAAGCGGTGCACAGTCATTGCCGCGGATACTGCGGATATTGGCGCCCATAGAAGTGAGTGGGGCCATAATACGTTTCATGGGCCGTTTTTGAATGGAATCATCTCCGGTGAGTTCACTGGAGAAGGATTGTCCGGCCAGAATTCCTGAAATCAGGCGGGTGGTAGTTCCGCTGTTTCCGCAGTCAAGAATTTCTGAGGGGGCCTGAAGACCACGCAGACCATTTCCGTGGATCAATAAATGTGTATCCTGTTTTTCAATGGAAACGCCCATCTTCTGAAAGCAGGAGATGGTAGAGAGGCAGTCTGCTCCTTCCAGAAAATTGGTGACTTCTGTTATACCTTTCGAGATTGCTCCGAACATAACCGCTCTGTGGGAAATGGATTTATCTCCGGGTACGGAGATTTCGCCGCGCAGAGGTTTTGATAATTTGGAAAATTTCATAAATCAGTTCTTCCTTTCCTTACTCCCGTCTGTGAATCCGGTAATTCCGGTCTGTCAGTACGGCAGCTGCTTTTGTACAGGCATCTTCCCCGTAAAACTCAATACGAAGAACACCTTCTTCGAATTCTCTGTTGTGGATGATGCCGACATTTTTTATATTGATGTTGTTCATAGCAAGAAGCGTTGTAATCGTAGCGATTCCCCCTGCCTCATCATAGAGATCACAGTACAGGACGAAAACTTTCCGGTTTGGACCGGATATCATGTCCGGAAGGGAATCCCGGTAGTTACGGGAAGATTCGAACATTTTATAAATTCCATCGCTGTCTTCGGAAGCAACCATAGATTTTGCCTGCTGCATCATATCCAGATAGACATCAAGGACCTTTAAAATCATGTCTTTGTTGGAGAGACAGATATGCTGCCACATTTCAGGGGAAGAGGAGGCAATCCGCGTGATATCCCTGAATCCGCCGGCAGCAATCAGTTTCATATGTTCCTCCGGCCCATCTAATGATGCAATTTCATTGACCAGTGTGGATGCAATAATATGAGGCAGGTGACTGACGCTGGCAGTGATAAAATCATGCTCCGTATAGGAGAGAACAAGGGGCAATGCTCCCAGTGAGTGTACCAGATTTTTGTAAGCGTCCACTTGCTCCGGAGTTGTTTCGGCAGAGGGTGTAAGAATGTAGTAGGCATTTTCGATCAGGTAGTCTGCGGAGTTGTCAAATCCGGTTTTCTCCGAGCCGGCCATAGGATGGCCCCCGATAAAATTGGCACCCATTCCCAGTTCATTGACTGCCCGATGGATATCTCCTTTCACACTTCCCACATCCGTAAGAATACAGGTTGGTTTTATGATTCCTTTGAGTGTTTCCAGATAGGAGATGTTCGTGCGTACCGGAGCGCAGAGGAAAATGTAGTCACAGTCACCGAAACGTTCATCCACCTGGTCACAGCAGATGTGGACAACATCGGCAGCCGCTGCCTTTTGAAGCGTTTCCGGTGTGTGGGTATATGCATAGATTCTGTATTCCGGATAAAATTTACGGATAGCTTTAGCGATAGAACCGCCGATCAGTCCCAGACCGATAAAGCCGATAGTTGTTGTTTCCATAAGATAATCCTTCCTGCAAGCCGGATCTGTCAGATCTGACTTTTGTTTATTCACCTTATTCTACTAAAAGTCGGAATAAATGTCAATTGTTTACCACTTTAAAGTTTAACGGTTTAAAGTGGGAGAAAGAGGAAGGAAGAAAGTGAAAACTTATAAAAAATAACAATTAATATTCAGAAAAAGCAAAATTAATGTTGTTTAAATTGAATAAAAAGCTTGAAAAGTTAACGCTTTTTTAGTAAAATATATACATACTATATTTTGGGAGGTATTACATATGGACGTTTTTAGAACCGACAGAATTAGGAATGTGGTGCTGCTGGGACATGGTGGTGCCGGAAAGACCACTGTGACAGAGGCTATGGCATATCTTTCCGGTATTACAAATCGCCTTGGAAAAGTTACAGATGGCAACACGGTAAGTGATTATGATAAAGAAGAAATCAAACGTAAATTCTCAATTACTACATCACTGGTGCCGATTGTTTGGGGAAAGAATAAGATTAATATTTTAGATACCCCCGGTTTCTTTGATTTTGTGGGAGAGGCAGAAGAAGCTGCCGCCGCTGCAGATGCAGCTGTGATTGTGGTATCCGGTAAAGCAGGGGTTCAGGTAGGAACACAGAAAGCGTGGGAACTCTGTGAAAAGTATAAACTGCCTCGTATGATTTTTGTAACAGAGATGGATATTGATAATGTCAGCTACCGTGAAGTTGTAGAACAGCTTACAGAGTTATATGGAAAGCGGATTGCACCTCTTCATATGCCGATCCGTGAGAATGAGAAGTTTGTCGGCTATATTAATATCGTAAAGAATAAAGGACGCCGTTATATAGATAAAGATAAGAAAGAAGAATGTGAAGTACCGGAATATTCTAAAGAATATCTGGAGAAATACCGTGAAACTTTGATGGAATCCGTGGCAGAAACCAGTGAGGAATTTATGGATCGTTATTTCGGCGGAGAGGAGTTCTCTGTGACTGAGATTTCCGCTGCCCTTTCCACAAACGTTCATGACGGAAGTCTGGTGCCAGTCTGCATGGGCTCGCCGGTGAATCTTCAGGGCATATCGAATCTGTTGGATGACATCTGCGGATATTTCCCGAGTCCGGCGGAACGAAAGCGTGCGGGAATCAATACTGCGACCAACGAGGTTTATGAGGCAGATTATAATTTCCAGAAGGCAAAATCTGCCACAATCTTCAAGACAATTGTGGACCCATTTCTTGGAAAATATTCCATGATCAAGGTTTGTTCCGGTGTTATTAAAAATGATGATGTACTTTACAATGTTGATCAGGATACGGAAGAGAAACTGAATAAATTGTATGTTCTGGAAGGCTCAAAGCCGATTGAAGTACCGGAACTCCATGCAGGAGACATCGGTGCGATCGCGAAGCTTGGAAGTGCCAGAACTGGTGATTCTCTGGCAACAAAAGCCAGTCCGATCCAGTACGGTAAGATTGATGTGTCCAAACCATATACATCCAAACGTTATAAGCCCAAAAATAAAGGAGATGTAGATAAGATTTCTCAGGCATTTACCAAAATGCAGCAGGAAGATCTGACTTTGAAAGTAGTAAACGACTCCGTAAACCGTCAGACATTAATCTATGGAATCGGAGATCAGCATATCGATATCGTAGTCAGCAAATTGCTGGAACGCTATAAAGTGGAAGTAGAACTGAGCCAGCCTAAAGTTGCTTTTCGTGAGACGATCCGCAAGAAATCCGATGTGGAAGCAAAATATAAAAAGCAGTCCGGAGGACATGGTCAGTATGGTCATGTAAAGATGCGCTTTGAGCCGTCTGGTGACCTGGAGACACCCTATGTATTTGAGCAGGAAGTTGTGGGCGGAGCCGTTCCGAAAAACTATTTCCCGGCAGTGGAGAAAGGAATGCAGGAAGGCGTACTTTCCGGTCCGCTTGCCGCATATCCGGTAGTAGGTGTGAAAGCCGTGCTCTATGACGGTTCCTATCATCCGGTAGATTCCTCGGAGATGGCATTCAAAACTGCTGCTATGATGGCATTTAAGAAGGGATTCATGGAAGCCACACCGGTTCTTTTGGAGCCGATTTTATCCATGAAGATCACTGTTGCCGACAAGTTCACCGGCGATGTTATGGGTGACCTGAATAAACGCCGCGGACGCGTTCTGGGTATGAATCCGGATCACAACGGCAATACGATCATCGAAGCAGATGTACCAGAACTTGAAATCTATGGTTATGGAACCGTCCTTCGTTCCATGACCGGCGGTGCAGGAGTATTCTCCTACGAATTTGCACGTTATGAGCAGGCGCCGTCCGACATTCAGGAGAAGCAGATTGCTGCAAGAGCAAGCAAAGTAAAAGATATTGAAGAGTAAGAAAACGATACGTGATGTTGTAACGTGGATATCACGATACAGGGTTTTATAGTTCAAACAGAATAAAAAACGTGCTGACAGACAACTGGAAAGAAGGGGGAGTGTCTAAAAATGGGGTCCCATACAATTCCCTTGGGTTGTCTGTCGGCATATAACATTAAGGCATATCTCGTTATATAAATCAAAATAGCCTGGGCTTGGAAATGACAAATAAGTGTCTGTTATTTCGTTTACCCTTTTGAATATAACCATAGATTCTATTATTTTTTCTCAAATTCTTGTATAAAATCTTCCATATTATTTCAACAACAAGAAAAAGCACCTTGAAAATTCAATAGACTTTATACTCTGTATGTGCTACAATACTTTTATCCACCTTGCAGAAAGGAGTAGTCTCATATGAATGATAATGAGTTAAAGGATATGTTTTTTTCCATTCAGAATAGTATTCTAAATCTTCAGAGTGAATTTACAGAAACAAGAAGTTCATTGCAAAGTGAACTTGCAGAGACAAGAAGTTCATTGCAGAGTGAACTTGCAGAGACAAAAAGTTCATTGCAGAGTGAACTTGCACAGACAAGAGACTCATTACATAATGAAATTGTAGAAGTAAAAGATTCGCTTTCGGAAGAAATTTCGGAAGTTAAACAGTCTGTGAGAAAATTAGAACTTACTTTAGAAAATGAAATCAATAAAAAGATTGACGCCCTTTTTGATGGTCGTATTGATGAGATAAGACATCGTAAAGAAAATATTGAAACCAATGCAAAAGTTGCCGATTTAGAAATGAGGGTTGACAACTTGGAAAAAATAATCAAAGCATCTTAAGCATCGTGTTCTGTACCCTATACAGAGTGTAAAGCCTATTGAACTTTCCATGTGTTTACACTCTTTTTTATTACACGGTAAAGAACCTGGATAGACTGTCCGTTCCCCTCTTGACAAATAGCACTGATATGCTAAAATAACAAATAGTTATAAGTAAAGACTGTGAAGAGGAAGAGTAAGAGTTTCGACTGATCCAGAGAGCTGCCGTCCGGTGCAAGGCAGTGAAGAACAGCTCCCAACTGGCCTTGGAGTTCCTTAGCCAAACGTCATAAGATGACAAGTAGATTAAGGCGGGTGATTCCGTTAAAGATAGAAATGAGTGCATCCATCTGTGATGGGTGAATTAGAGTGGTACCACGGAAGTTAACCCTTTTCGTCTCTGAGAATATCAAGGATGAGAAGGGTTTTTATATTTCATGAACAGGAGGAAAAGTAAATGTCAGTACCTTATAATCATAAGGCGATTGAAGCAAAATGGCGTGTGAACTGGGAGAAGAACCCGGTAAATCCAAAAACCGACACCGATGGAAAAGAAAAGAAGAAGTATTACTGTCTGGATATGTTCCCATATCCTTCCGGTAACGGTCTACATGTAGGCCACTGGAGAGGTTATGTGATCTCTGATGTATGGAGCAGATATAAACTGCTGAATGGCTATTATATCATTCACCCGATGGGATGGGATGCATTTGGTCTTCCTGCTGAAAATTATGCAATAAAGATGGGTGTACATCCTGCGAAATCTACAGCGAACAATGTTGCAAACATCAAACGGCAGATTCAGGATATTGCAGCGATCTATGATTGGGACATGGAAGTAAATACCACAGATCCGGAATTCTATAAGTGGACACAGTGGATTTTTGTTCAGATGTTCAAAAATGGTCTTGCATATGAGAAGGAATTTCCAATCAACTGGTGTCCGTCCTGTAAGACAGGACTTGCAAATGAAGAGGTTGTCAATGGAAAATGTGAGCGGTGCGGCGCTGAGGTAACAAAGAAAAATCTCCGCCAGTGGATGCTCCGTATTACCAAGTATGCGGACAGACTGCTTAACGATCTGGATAAACTGGATTGGCCGGAAAAGGTAAAGAAGATGCAGAGTGACTGGATCGGAAAATCTTACGGTGCTGAGGTTCATTTCCCGATTGAAGGAAGCGAAGACAAGATCACCGTTTACACCACCCGCCCGGATACTCTTCATGGTGCTACCTTCATGGTACTTGCACCGGAACATGCGATGGCAGCATCTCTGGCAACACCGGAGACAAAAGAAGCAGTTGAGAAGTATATCTTTGATGCTTCCATGAAGTCCAACGTAGATCGTCTTCAGGATAAGGAAAAGACTGGCGTATTTACTGGAAGCTATTGCATCAATCCGCTCAATGGAGCGAAAGTGCCGATCTGGCTTTCGGACTATGTACTGGCTGATTACGGTACGGGAGCAATCATGTGTGTACCTGCTCATGATGACCGTGATTTCGAGTTTGCAACCAAATTCCACCTTCCGATCATTCAGGTAATCGCAAAGGAAGGAAAAGAAATTGAACAGATGACAGAGGCTTATACAGATGCGTCAGGAACCATGATCAATTCCGGAGAATGGAATGGTATGGAATCTGCGGTACTGAAAAAAGAAGCGCCTCATATGATCGAAAAGATGGGTATCGGTAAAGCAACGGTAAACTATAAGCTTCGTGACTGGGTGTTCTCACGTCAGCGTTACTGGGGTGAGCCGATTCCGATTATCCACTGTCCGAAGTGCGGTAACGTTCCGGTTCCAGAAGAAGAGCTGCCGCTGCGCCTTCCGGATGTGGAGAGCTATCAGCCGACAGGCACCGGAGAATCACCGCTGGCTGGGATTGATGAGTGGGTAAACTGCAAGTGTCCGGTCTGCGGTGCAGATGCAAAACGTGAGACGAATACTATGCCTCAGTGGGCTGGGTCTTCCTGGTATTTCCTGCGTTATGTGGATAATAAAAACAGCGAAGAACTGGTTTCCAAGGAAAGAGCAGAGAAATATCTTCCAGTTGATATGTATATCGGCGGTGTGGAACATGCAGTACTGCATCTTTTGTATTCCAGATTCTATACGAAATTTCTGCATGATATCGGCGTGGTTGATTTTGATGAACCATTCCAGAAACTGTTTAACCAGGGTATGATTACTGGTAAGAACGGTATTAAGATGAGTAAATCCAAAGGAAATGTGGTTTCCCCGGATGAACTGGTAGAGGATTACGGTTGTGACTCCCTGCGTATGTATGAATTGTTTGTAGGACCGCCGGAACTGGATGCTGAGTGGGATGATCGTGGAATCGACGGTGTCAATCGTTTCCTGAAGAGATTCTGGAAGCTGGCACAGGACAGCAAGGATGCAGATGTTCAGGCAACAGCCGAGATGGTGAAGCTCCGTCATAAGATGGTATTTGATATCACACAGCGGCTGGAATCCTTTAGTCTCAATACCGTAATCTCCGGTTTTATGGAGTACACAAATAAATTCGTGAATCTGGCAAAGACAACAGGCGGTATCGATAAAGAGACCATTGAGACAGCCACTATCCTGCTTGCTCCGTTTGCGCCGCATATCGCGGAGGAAATCTGGGAGGGGTATGGACACCAGGATACTATTTTCCGTGAACAGTGGCCGACCCATGATGAGGAAGCTATGAAGGAAGACGAAATTGAGATTCCGGTACAGATCAATGGAAAGACGAAAGCCGTGATCAGCGTAGCAACTTCTATCAGCAAAGAAGATGCGATTGCTGCCGGCAAGGAGGCTATTGCAGATAAACTGACTGGAACGATCGTGAAAGAGATTTATGTACCAGGAAAAATTATCAATATTGTGCAGAAATAAAATAGAGTTTCCAAAAAATTTATAAGTTTTGAAAGGGTGAAAGATTTCACCGGATGTAAAGATAAAAGAAGGAACGCAATAACAAGTGAGTTATTGCATTCCTTCTTTCTTAAGTTTCATGAATGAAAAGGATTTAAAAGAGTCCTTTGAAAAATTCGGAAACATCAGCGTTAAAGATTTTGCTAAGTGCGATTAATTCGCTGACTTTAATATTCATTCTGTTCGTTTCAAGTTTCGCATAAGTACTTTTGGAAATTTCAATTCCCATAAGTTGTAGATGCGCGATTACCTGATCCTGTGTCATATGGACACTTTTTCTAAGACGTTGAATATTTTGCCCGATATCCATGTCTGGTCTGATTTTCTGCATAATCGTTATACTCCCAAATGTTTCGTAATAGAGAATTATATGCTTGATTTTAATTAGTATTTCGTTTATAATGTTTCGTAATAAAGAAATATTTTGCTATAAGGAAAAATAGAAGGAGTAAGTATGAGATTTACAGAAGACATATTAAAATGGAAAAATGTAAGAGATATGATTTGGAATATAAAGAAGCAAGAAGGTGATGAGAAAGCAGATTATCAGCTAATGTATGACTCTTTGTTCAGCGATGTAACAAGTGCTTTGAGAATTTTACAGAGATCAGAAGATGTAAATGCCAAAAAAGCAAGTCAAATTTTGATGAAAGGGCAGTGTAAGACGGAAGAGATTTATATAGAATCAATCTAGTTTTTGTATTGGAAATGTGTTAATATTAAAGTAATAAATCTGGATTTGAAAGCTAAATGCAACTGGTACAGAAAATTAAGAATCCAATATCGGACTGCGCATTTGAGTATTTATTGAAATATAGAATAGATATTTCTCTGGTAATCAAAAATGAAAAGCATTTTAATTACTGGGTAGATAATCTTCCATATTACCGCAATGTTCGTGATGAGGGGGGAGTCAAGGTAGGATAAAGACAAGGCTCTTTTTCAAATATTGTTTTTGCTGGCACAAGGAACCTTAGCGAATGTCAAAATGTGTTTTCTAGTGTTTTTCTGGAGAATTAGGAAAAGTGATTGACAGAATTAAGATGATACATGAAATTTGTATTTACTGAATGGCTTTATATGCTATTATGAAGGAGGGAAGTACTGTATGAAAAGATATGTTATGTTTGCATAGCAACGGCTATTGCAAGATAAAATCATAGATTGTTATAGCCATTGCTATTCCTGATAAATTAAATTTTAGGAGGCAAACATGGGCTATATAAAAGCAGAAGAGATTCTGCCTGTAGAAATAATAGAAATGATACAGCAGTACGTGGATGGGGCTAATATCTATATTCCAAGAAAAGAGGATCATCGGGCAGGATGGGGACAGATCAATCGAGCAAAGGAAAGAATTTACGCAAGGGACATGCGCATATATCAGGAATATAATCAGGGTACTAAAGTACAGGAACTTGCAAAAAGATATTATTTGTCAGAGAAAAGTATATGGCGAATTCTACGTAAAATGAAAAGTGGGTGTTAGAAGCAGATGAGTCGGCATTTGAAAGTGTCGGCTCACTTTTTATTATAAAAGAAAATGAGGTTGCGTTTTGGGGTAGAGAGTATATAAAATATGTCTGTGAATGATTGTTTTTGAAGTGAGGAGGGAAGCAGGTTGACTACACCTAATTACATTGCATAGTAAACGGACATGTCTGCTATCGCAGACATCACCATTCATGAAAGTCGATTGCTCCGCACTTTGTGCTCCCGCAATCGCCGCCAGTATTCGTAATCCG
>OBAR01000440.1_pt1 | contig 51171 bp, 39 predicted proteins | sample 1517911 | NCBI WGS metagenome assembly OBAR01 (sample SAMN04571709, study PRJEB22368) | human gut metagenome | biome: human gut; material: stool | host: Homo sapiens | place: Luxembourg | collected 2012-10-26
GACAGAGGCCTCTCACGCCTTTAACATCGGTTCGAATCCGGTACGGGTCACCAAGGTCTTGACAAGGCATGAGCCTGTGGATATAATACAAGTTGTTTTCGGGGCGACCCGATGACATAAATAGTTGGTGCTGATTAGGGCGAGGGTCCACCCGTTCCCATCCCGAACACGGAAGTTAAGCTCGCTTCTGCCCACAATACTTGGCTGGAAACGGCCCGGAAAGATAGGTAGCGCCAACACGAAAGCGACGGTCTATGACCGTCGCTTTTCTTTTCCAGAAGAGAGAAAAAGAGAGACTGTTACAAAATATGAATTTGCAGAAACTTTTTTAATACCTACATTTCCCGCCTGGGTCTAATGGGTCTAAAATTGCACTATGCAACAGGCTCCGCCCCCTGCTTTCATCCCGTGAATTTATCCACGATGCAGGATGGCGTCGAGGTCCTGCTGCGGATTCGTGATGGGTTGGAGGTTATAGGCGTCTACCAACGTTTTGATGACGGTCTCCGAAAGAAAAGCCGGCATGGTGGGGCCGAGACAGATATTTTTGATGCCCAAAGCGAGCAGCGTGAGCAGAATACACACGGCCTTTTGCTCGTACCAGGTCAGCACAAGCGTGAGCGGCAGGTCGTTGACCGTGCAGCCGAAGGCGTCCGCGAGAGCGAGTGCAATTTGGACGGCGCTGTAGGCATCGTTGCATTGCCCGATATCGAGGATGCGCGGGATACCGTTGATCTCGCCGAGGTCAAGGTCGTTAAAGCGGAATTTGCCGCAGGCGAGGGTGAGGACGAGCGTGTCCATCGGTGTGCGCTTGACGAACTCCGTGTAGTAATTGCGCCCGGGGTGCGCACCGTCGCAGCCGCCGACGAGAAAGATGTGCTTGATGGTGCCGCTTTTGATGGCCTCGATGATCTGCGGCGCCTGCGCGAGGACTGCCGCGTGGGCAAAGCCGGTAGTGAGCATGTGACCGCCGTTGATGCCGCTCATGCTGCGGTCGGTCTTATAGCCGCCGAGGGCAAGCGCCTGCTCGATGATGGGGGAGAAGTCCTTGCGGCCCTGCGCGTCCTCCTCGATATGTCGCAGCCCCTTGTAGCCGACGACCGAGGTGGTGTAGACGCGGTCAGCGTAGCTCTCACGCGGCGGCATGATGCAGTTGGTGGTGAAAAGAATGGGCGCGGGGAGATCGGCAAACTCCTTCTGCTGATTCTGCCATGCTGTGCCGAAGTTGCCCGCGAGGTGGGGATATTTGTTTAGACCCGGATAGCCGTGCGCGGGCAGCATCTCGCTGTGCGTATAGATGTTGACGCCCTTTCCGGCGGTCTGCTCGAGGAGCTGATGCAGGTCCTCAAGGTCGTGACCGGAAACGACGATGAACGGGCCTTTCTGAATATCGGTGTGGACGCGCGTGGGCACGGGATCGCCGAAGGCCGAGGTGTTCGCGCGGTCAAGCAGCGCCATGCACTTGAAATTCACCTCGCCGAATTCGGTGATGAGCGCGAGCCATTCCGCGACGCTGTGCTCCTGTGCGAGTGCGGAAAGCCCCTTGTAGAACCACGCGCTCACCGTCTCGTCCTCGCAGCCGAGACGCATGGCATGGTGCGCGTAGGCGGCCATGCCCTTGAGCCCGAAGAGCAGCGTGGAGCGCAGAGACACCAGATCGGTCTCGCCGCGCCAGAGCCATGAGGGGTCCTCCTCACGCACGTCTCCGCCGTGCGAACGCAGGGCGTCCTCCACGCGGACGGTAAAGGCGCGGATGGCCCCATCATCGAAGTTGACGTTCGTGAGCGTGGTGAAAAGCCCATCGGCGAGCAGCTGCGTGACCTCACGCGGATGCTCGCTTTTCTGTTCGCAGACCTCCGCGAGCCGGATCAGGCGGCAGACAAGAATATCCTGTAAATGTGCCGTCGTGGGCTGCTTGCCGCATACGCCGGTGCGGACGCAGCCGCTGCCGCCGGCGGTCTGCTGGCATTGGAAGCAAAACATATCGGACATGGAAATACCTCCTTGATTTGGTGAGGATAGTATTTCCGGTTCCACAGGCACTCATGCAAAAAGCGGGCGCGGCCCTTTCGGGACTGCGCCTGCCGCGATATGGAAAATCGGAAGCTCAGTCGGCGCACTGCTGTACGAAGGCGCGGGCCGCCTCGCCGGCAGTCGCGCAGATGCCCGCGCCGAGGTCGCCGCAGACCTGCTGGAAGGCGTTGCGCACGGTCTCGGTGATGCGGCCGTCGTTGGTGAAGGAGAACTCGGCGGCATCGGTATGCCGGATACCGGCGTAGCGCTCGTCGGCGCTGTCCGCCGCGACGGAGGGAAGCCCCTTGATGCCCGCCATCTCGTCGAGCCTTGTGGACATAAAGCGCAGGAACTCGACGGCCAGCTCGGCCTCGTCGCTGTCCTTGCTGACCGAGAAGCCGTACCAGGGCTCAAGATAGGCGTAAGCGCCGGAATCCCCCAGCGGCGCGTAAAGAAATTCGTATTCAAACGGCGCGGTGCGAAAGGTCTCCGATTTCGATTCGCGCTTTTTCATGCCGCTGACGCACTCGGCGTTGCAGACGTAGAAGGGAACGTCGCCTTCAAAGAATGCCATGATGGAGCCGTCGCACTTGACGGCGTTTGTCAGCAGGTTGATCAGCACCTGACGCAGACGCAGCGGGTCGGTAACGACGATGCCCTGCGTGATGTCCTGCATACGCAGGGTGAAGGCAACGCCGCGCATGGCGGCGCTTGGGCGGACCATGCCGCTCAGCTTCTCCACCTCCTCCGAGAGGGAAACGGCGCAGGGGTCGAGCGTCATCCTGCCGCTTTCGACTTTGGAGATATCCAGAATATCGTTGACCAGCGTCAGCAGGTGACTGCTCGACGCGGAGACCTTGTCCAGACAGTCCCTCACATAGCCAGCGTCGTCCAGATGGAGCTTGGCGATCTCCGTCATGCCGATGACGGCGTTCATCGGCGTGCGGATATCGTGCGACATGGTGGAGAGGAACCGCGTTTTTGCCTGGTTGGCGTGCTCTGCCATATCGACGGCACGGCGCAGGTTCTGGTTGATGGAGAGAATGTACGCGCCGTCGATGAGAAAGAGCAGGAAAAGCGTTCCGCACACCAGCAGCACAATGCTCCATTCCACGGCCTCCGGCTGGATCTGTGAGGCGGGGATGTAGCCGAGAATGTCGATGTTTGAGCCCTCGCCGAAGCTAGAGTAATAGAAGTAGCAGTCTACGCCGCGGGAATCCTTGTAGGGGAGCAAACCGTTTTCCGTTGTGAGGAGGCGTTCGGCTAGAGAGTCGACGGCGTTGTAATCGTCGGTGAAATTATAGGCGCGGATGAAGTCTAAAAAGGTGCGCGAGCGCAGCGAGGGGGACCGCACCACATAGCCGCCGTCGCTGACAATCATGCTAATCTCGGCGAGCGGAAACTCGGTGGGAAAGGTCCAGGTGTTCTGCAGATACTCCACGGGAATGAGACGCAGGAGCAGATAGGGGCGGTCGGAGCCGTCCGCCTCGCGGATCATCACGCGCGTTCCCACGCTGACGACCGTCCGCTGTGACTCGCCCACACGGTATTTACCCAGCACCGGCACCTCGTCGGGACCGGTGTTGAAAAGCTGCTCCATCTTGTCCAGAAAGGCGCTGCTGTCCATGGTCGCGAGCTTCTGCTGCTCTTCGTAGCAGTGTACCCAGGGGTTACCGTTGCGCACGAAGGTCGAGCGGGCGGAGAGGTCCGCCATGTCGACGAGGTGCGCCGCGCGGTCCTCCTGCGTGTTGGTGGTGCGGATGTAGTCCAGCGCCTCCTCGGCGGTCATGTGACAGCTGGCGATGTAGGCGGCCCAGTCGTCTGCGTAGCCCTTTTCCGTGCTCAGATAATTCTCCGAGACCTGCTTCATGGATTCGACCATGGTACAGAAGGCATCCTTTTTGTATCCATAAAAAAACGGAAGCCTGACCGGATAAGGGCCGCTGGGCTTCCGCCAATCATTTTAAGACAATTCATTATACCGCATGGGAAGGAAAAAAGCATTTCTTTTTACGGAATCTTAACAAAATATAAGCATCTTTTTTACAGAATACTTGGGAAATGTTGCCGTAAAAGGCGTTCGGCGGAGCGATTCACATTTTTAAAGTGGGTCATTTCATTTTTGATAGACATTTCGACAGGATCTGTGCTATGATGTGAGGACACGGCGCGGAGACGCCGGACAAAAAAGGAGACCATGATGAAAAAGACCTTTGATCTCAGCGCCGCGGCGCTGCACATTCTCGCCATGACGTTTATGCTGATGGACCACCTATGGGCGACGCTGCTTTCCTCGCAGATGTGGCTGACGCACGTCGGGCGGCTTGCCTTTCCGATCTTTGCCTTTCTGGCGGTGGAGGGGTACTTCCACACGCGCAGCTTCAAGCGCTATGCGCTGCGGATGCTGCTCTTTGCTGTGCTCTCCGAGGTGCCGTTCGACCTGATGTACGGCGGAACAGTGTTCTACCCCGTGCACCAGAACGTGATCTGGACGCTGCTCCTCGGCCTGCTCGGCATCCGCCTGATGGAGGCGGCGCGGGCGAAGGGAAAGCGCTGGCTTTACATCCTGACCTGTGCGGCGGTCGTTGTGCTGGGCTTTGCCCTCGGCACGCTCGGCATGGTGGACTACTACGGCGCGGGCGTGCTGACGGTGTTTGCCTTTTACTTTTTCCGCGAGCGGAAGTGGTGGTGCCTGCTCGGGCAGCTTGCGGCGCTGTACTGGCTCAACGTGGCGGTGCTCGGCGGGCAGATGTATCCGGTCACGCTCTTCGGACGTGAGATCGAGCTGTGCGAGCAGGGGCTTGCGCTGCTTGCCCTCGTGCCGATCTGGCTCTACCGCGGGCGGCAGGGACACCACAGCAAGGCGTTCCAGTATGCCTGCTATGCGTTTTACCCCGCGCATATGCTGGTGCTGGCCCTGCTTACAATGATTCAATAAAAATCGGAAAGCTCCCCCGCTGCGGCGCATAGAGTAGAGAAAACGCCGGACGGGGGGCTTTTTATGCGGAAAGAGGATGCGGTCTTGATGACCGCAGAGGAGATTGCGCGGTACAATGAATCGCTTCTGTGCGTTCCGGGCGAGGCGGCAAGGCTCTGGGACCTGACGCGGCTGCGCGGTCGTGACGTGCGCTGGGGTGTCAGCGTGCGGCGCACGAGTCTGCGCGCGAAACCGACGGATGCCCTGTGCCCCACGCGGGCGGGGGACCGGTACGACGACGCGCTTCAGCTCACCGCGGTGCTGCCGAACGAGCCGATGGCGCTGCTCGGGGAGAGCGCGGACGGGAGCTTCTGCCGCGCCGAGACCTCGTATTATGCGGGCTGGGTGCCGGCGGAAGACATCGGGCTGTGCCGGGATTTGGAAGCATGGCGGACGGCGCAGGAGGGCGGTTTCCTGCGCGTGACCGGCAGCCGCGTCACGCTCTGCTGCGATCCCTATGAGCCGCGCGTCTCCGGCGCGACGCTTCCAATGGGAACGAGCCTGCCGCTCGCCGCTTCGCCGGGAACGGTGCGCGCGCTGCGCGGGCGCATGAGCTATGATAACTACCTTGTTCGTCTGCCTGTGCGCCGCGCGGACGGATGGCTGGAATATCGCGAGGCGATGGTACCGGTCAGCGCGGATGTGTGCGTGGGCGACTTGCCCTATACGCATGAGAACGTCACCGCGCAGGCGGCGAAAATGCGCGGAGAGGTGTACGGCTGGGGCGGGATGCTCGGCGGGCGGGATTGCTCCGCGCTGGTGGGGGATGTCTACCGCTGCTTCGGCTTCCGCCTGCCGCGCGACGCCGCAGGGCTGGCGCTGCTGCCCGGCGCGGAGGACGTGTCGGCGCTTTCCACGGAGGAGAAGCGCGCGGCGCTTTGCACGCTGCCGGTCGGGACGATCCTCTATTTCCCGGGACACGTCATGCTCAGCTGGGGTGTGGAGGACGGCGAGCCGCGGTGTCTGAGCGCGGCGGGAAATTTTCTGCCGCCGGGGAGCGCGGGCGGCGAGCCGCGCGCGGTGAACACCGTCGCGGTGACGCCGCTGACGGTGGTGCGGGCGAACGGCAAAACGTGGCTGGAGTCGCTCACCAAGATCATCCGCATCCCATGAAGAAACGAGAGACGGCGCGTGCCGTCTCTCGTTGTCGATTCAGTTCCATGGAAAGCGATCCCACGGAAAGATGCGCGGCGGCGCAGCCTCAAAGACGAGGGGCGCGTGCGTCTCGGGATGGAAAAAGGCGAGGCGGCAGCTCCACAGCGCCGTCGTATTTGCCGTCGCCGAGCAGCGGATGGCCGCGCGTGGCGAACTGGCAGCGAATCTGGTGAAAGCGTCCCGTGTGCAGCGTGACGCGCACGAGGGCGGCAGGAGAGCCGTTGAGTGCGGCGGTTTGCAGCACGCGATAGTCGAGCAGGGCTTCCTTGACGCCGCGGCGGAAAGAACTTACTGCAAAGGATTTTTGCTTTACAGAATCCTTAAAGAGCAGATCGCGCATTTCGCCCGTATCGGGCGTGGGAATACCGGAGCAAACGGCAAAATACGCCTTTTTCAGGGCTTTTTCCTGCACCTGACGGCTCAGCTCGGCGGCTGCCTTGGGCGTCCGCGCCCAGACCATCACGCCGCCGACGGCACGGTCTAAGCGGTGAACGCAGTAAAGCGAATCTACTTTACATTTCACCTCCTCAGCGAGCAGAGCCGGCAGCTCGTGCTCGCACTCGACGCCGACCGGCTTGCGGCAGACGAGAAAGCTGCGCTCGGCATGAAGAATGACGGACTCGTCCATCGCGCTCAAAAGCTGCGCAGGGGAGCGCTGCCGTCGTCCGCCTGCTTTTCGATGGAAAGGATCTCGGCATGGTAGCTGTTCGTGTCGCTGACGCGGACGGTCACGGTGTCGCCGACCTTCCTGCCGAGGATCGCCTTGCCGACGGGAGACTCCTTGCTCACGAGGCCCTTGAGGGCGTCGCAGCGCACGGTGGTCACGATCTGAAAGACCTTTTCCTTCCCCAGCTCGACCATACGGACCGTCACCCTGTCGTACAGCCCGACCTCGTCGGCGGAGGAATGATCCTCGATCACGCGGGCCGAGGCGATCATGCGCTCGAGGTAGCGGATGCGGCTCTTGTTGCGGTTCTGCTCCTGCTTGGCCGCCTTGTACTCGTAGTTTTCGCTCAGGTCGCCGAAGGCGCGGGTGCGCTTGACCTCCTCGATCAGCTCCGGCATCAGACGGAGACGGCGGTCGTCCAGCTCCGCCTGCATTTTCTGAATATCCTGTGCGGTCAGCTCGTCGTTCATGGATAACGCTTCCTTTCGCTTGCGTTTTTTGCGGTGCTCACGCATGAAGCTTTCTATGCCTATTGTAGCGAAAATGCGCGGCAGACGCAAGGGCCGCTCTGCAATTTTTTGCATAGGGAGGATAGAAAACTTCCGGTTGTAGAATGGTGGAAATTGTGATAAGCTATCCTCAAAATCAAAAAGGCAAAGGAGTTACTGTTATGAAGATCGCAATGCCGTATCAGGACGGCGTTTTGCTGGAGCATTTCGGCCGTGCCAAGGAGTTTATCATTTACAACGTTTCGGATCTCGATCCGGTCACGAGCGAGGTCATCGCGCCCGAGGATCTGAGCCACGCGGCGGTCGCCCGCGTGCTCAAGGAGCATGGCGTGGACGTCGTGCTCTGCGGCAGCATCGGTGAGCACGCGCGGCAGGCCGTCGAGGGCGAGCATATGCTTGTCTTTTCCGGCATCACCGGCGCGGCGGACGATGTGCTCGAGCGCTTTTTGCAGGGAAACCTGGAGGCCGTCGACGGCGATTTTGCCGCAGAGGGCGGCTGCGGCGGCTGCGGAGGAGGCTGCGCCTCCGGCGGGTGCGCCGGCTGCTCCGGCTGCGGCGGCGGAGCCGAGCGCGAGCCCTACGTCGAAACGCGCACCTTTACCGACATTGTGACGCTCACGAGCGAGAATTTCCAGACCGAGGTGCTCGACGATCCGGGCCTCATCCTCATCGACTTCTGGGCGGAATGGTGCCAGCCCTGCCGGATGCTCGCGCCCGCCTTTGAGGAGCTCAACCGCGAGGAGCCGCAGGTCAAGTTCTGCCGCGTCAACGTTGACGAGCAGGGCGAGCTGGCGCAGATGTTCGGCATCGAGTCCATCCCGACGCTCGCCGTCGTGCAGGACCGCCACACGCTCACCGGCTCGGTCGGTCTGCGCAGCAAGGAAGAGATCAAGGCCATGCTTGATGGCTGCAAGTGAGGGAAGACGATGAAGATTCGCTACAACGAGGATGCGGAGGTCGTCGCGCGTCTGCGCGAGGCGCTGCTGAAGAGGGGACTTTACTGCCCCTGCCGGCTGCAGAAGATCGAGGATAACGTGTGCATGTGCCGCGAGTTCCGCGAGCAGATCGCCGACCCGGAGTTCGAGGGCTACTGCCATTGCCGACTTTACTATAAAGAGAAATAAGAGATAACACGAAAGCGGGTGTGATCGTCATGCCGCACAGATCGGCTGCGCAGATGTATCGCGCGGCACGCAAAAGCGACGCGCTGCTGACCGGCGCGCCGCTGCCGACCCTTTTCTATTTTGCGCTGCCCATCATTCTGGGCAACATCTTCCAGCAGCTTTACAGCATTGTGGATGCCATCGTGGTGGGCAAGTTCCTCGGCGATCTGCCGCTTGCCGGCATCAGCGTCGCCGCGCCCATTGTGGACGTGGCGAACGCCTTGGTTATCGGCGGGACCATTGGCATTGGCGTGCTGTGCGCGCAGATGTGCGGCGCGGAGGACTGGATGCGGCTGCGCTGCATGAACGCGACCGCGCTGCTCGGCGGCGCGGCGCTGACGCTGGTCATTGCCGCGGTCGGCATCGTCTGCTCGGTGCCGCTCCTGCGCGCGCAGGGCACGGAGGAGGCCGTCTGCCGCGAGGCGGCGGTCTATCTGCAGCTGGTGTTCGCGGGATTGATCTGCTGCTTCCTCTACAACTACTACGCCTCCATGCTGCGCTCGTGCGGCAACTCGCGCACACCGTTCGTCATTCTGCTCGTCTCGTCCACGCTCCACGCGCTGCTCGACGTGCTGTTTGTCGGCGTGCTTGCCTGGGGCATCCGCGGCGTGGCGTGCTCTACGGTGCTGTGCCAGGCGTTTTCGGCGGCGTGGTGCATTCTGTACGCCGAGCGGCGCTGCCCGCCGCTGACGCTCAAGCGCAGCGAGCTGCGCTTTGAACGGCGGATGGGCGGTATGGTGCTCTCCTACGCCTGGGCGGCGGCGCTGCAGCAGGCGGTGGTGTGCATCGGACGCCTGCTGGTGCAGGGTATGCTGACGCCGCTCGGCACGAACACGGTGACGGGCTACAATATGTCGCTGCGCATTGAGCAGTTTTTGTTCTGCTTCTCACAGGGCGTCAGCGCGGCGATGGTCGTCTGTCTGTCGCAGAACCTCGGCCACGGCGACAGGGTGCGCGTGCGGCGCTTCTACCGCGTCAGCGTGTGCGTGGAGGCCGCGCTGATCGCCGTGCTTGGCACGGTGTGCTTTTTGTTCCCGTCGCAGATCGTCGGCCTTTTCTCGGACAACGGCGAGGTCATTGCCGCGGGCGCGCGCTACACGGGCACGATGGCATACCTGTACCTCTTTGCCTACATGGGCGAGGTCATTCAGGGCTTCTTCCGCGGACTCGGGCGGCTGCGGCTGACGATGGTGGCATCGCTCTTGCAGGTGGTGCTGCGCGTGGTGCTGTCGTATTTCCTGATCCCGGTGTGGGGAATGTACGGCATCTGCGTGGCAGTCGCGAGCGGCTGGGTGCTGCTGGTGCTCATCGAGGGCAGCTACAGCGTCAGAACGGCGCGGGCGTTGACTATGGAAAAAAGAGAAGAATGAAAATAAGACGGTTCGGCGAGCCGTCTTATTTTATCAGCCGTTCCATATCCTCCGGCAGCGGCGCAGTGAAGTGCAGGACCGCGTGTGTGAGCGGGTGGGTGAACCACAGCGCATACGAGTGCAGCGCGGGGCGGGCGATGAGCGCCCGATCCTCTGTGCCGTAGAGCCAGTCGCCCGCGAGCGGATGACCGAGGGACGCCATGTGGACGCGGAGCTGGTGCGTGCGTCCGGTCCGGGGCGCGAGACGCAGGAGCGTCAGCTCGCCGTGATAGGAGAGCACCTCATACTCCGTGCGGGAGGGGAGACCGTCGGGCGCGACGCAGCGTTTGACGAGCGAGCCCTCGGCGCGGGCGATGGGAGCGTCGATGACGCCGCGCGGCGGCGTGACGCGGCCGAGGGCGAGGGCACGGTATTCGCGCCGCAGCTCCTCAGAATGCAGCGCGCGGCGCAGCAGCTCGTGAACGTAGCCGGACTTCGCCGCGATGAGCAGGCCCGAGGTGCCCTTGTCCAAGCGGCTGACGAAGTGCGGCACCGTGCCCTCGCCGAGGTAGGCGACCAGCGCTCCGGCAAGGTTCGGCGCGGCGAGGTCGGTGGACATCGGGTGCATGGCGAGTCCGGCGGGCTTGTTGAGCACCAGCAGATCCTCGTCCTCGTAGACGATGACAAGGGGAATGTCGAGCGGCGCGACGTCCGTTTCGCGCGGCGCGCGCTCGGAGAGAACGACGGTCACGGTATCGCCGGTGCGGACGACGGCGTTCACATGGACGCCTGCGCCGTTGAGCAGGATCGCGCCCTCACGCCATTTGAGCGTTTTGAGCAGCGTGGAGGAGATGCCAAGCTCGCCGCGCAGCAGGTGCTTGAGCGGACGGCCGTCGAAGGCGGCGGGGACGGTGCATTGCAGGGTGCGCATGGCGATCGGCTCCTCTCTTGAAAATTCACAGACAGTATACCATTCCGGCGGGAAAAATGATATACTAACGGCAGAAATTTTATCGGAGGTGTGCCCGTGGACAAACACACGATCTGCCTTTTGAACGATTCCTTTCCGCCCATCATCGACGGCGTGGCGAACGCCGTGGTGAACTACGCGGAAAACATTGAAAAGCATCACGGTCACGCCGTGGTGGTCACGCCCGCCGTGCCGGGCGCGGACGACAGCGGCTTTCCGTTTCCGGTGGTGCGCTACCCGAGCATCGACACGCGCCGGCTCGTCGGCTACGTCGCGGGCTATCCGTTTTCGCCGGAGACGGCGCTGCGCGTGCGCGAGGAGAAGGTCGAGCTGCTGCACACGCATTGCCCCATCGCCTCGGCGATCCTCGCGCGCTCGCTGCGCGAGGTGGTGGACGCGCCGCTGGTGCTGACCTACCACACGAAGTACGACATCGACATTGCCAAGGCGGTGAAGAGCAGGCTTTTGCAGGAGAGCGCCATTCGTGCCCTTGTGCAGAACGTGAACGCCTGCGACGAGGTGTGGGTGGTGAGCCGCGGCGCGGGCGAGAATCTGCGCTCGCTCGGCTACGAGGGCGCGTACACTGTGATGGAGAATGGCGTGGACGTGCCGCGCGGGCGCGTGAGCGCCGCGGCGGTCGCCGCTGCGACAGCGGGCTATGACCTGCCGGACGGCGTGCCGCTGTTCCTCTTCGTCGGGCGGCTGATGTGGTATAAGGGCCTGCATATCATTCTCGACGCGCTCCGCGCGCTGCGGGAGCAAGGACAGGACTTCCGCATGGTGTTCATCGGCGCGGGCGGCGACGAGAAGGAGGTCCGCGCGGAGGTGGAGACGCTGCGGCTCTCGGACCGCTGCTTCTTCACCGGCTCCATTGCCGACCGCGAGACGCTGCGCGCGTGGTATAGCCGCGCGGACCTGTTTCTGTTCCCCTCGACCTTTGACACGAACGGTCTTGTCGTGCGCGAGGCGGCGGCGAGCGGCTGCCCCAGCGTGCTCATTGCGGGAAGCTGCGCCGCCGAGGGCGTGACCGACGGGCGGAACGGCTTCCTGATCGAGGAGAACGCCGTGAGCCTGTGCGCGAAGCTGACCGCGCTCTGTGCGGATCGTGAGGCGATGCGCCGCGTGGGCAAGAACGCCATGCGCGAGCTGTATCTTTCGTGGGAGGATGCGGTCGCGCGGGCCAATGAGCGCTACGCGGTCGTGCTCGACCGCTACCGCAGCGGAAAATACCCGAAGCACGAGCGCTTCAGCGACGAGTTCTTCAACACGCAGGGCGACCTGATGGAGGCCATGAGCCGCGTCGCCGAGATGCGCGGCGAGACGGGACGGCTCCGCCGCGAGCTGCGTGAGGGCTTCGACGAGGCGCGCGAGGCGCTGCGGGAAAAGCTTGAAAAGGAATGGTAGGCAGCTTTTGCCGACCGAAAAAGAACCGACACAAACGAGGAGGAAGAGAACATGAACGAAATTCGGGTTCTGCTGCTCAACGGCAGCCCGCGGGCCAACGGCAATACCGCGCTCGCGCTGCACGAGATGGAAAAGGTCTTTGCCCAGAACGGCGTGCAGACGGAGACGGTACTGCTCGGGAATCAGGCGATCCGCGGCTGCACGGCCTGCGGCGCGTGCGCGAAGCTGGGACGGTGCGTGTTCGACGATGCCGTCAACGAGCTGGCCCCGAAGCTTGAGGCGGCGGACGGGCTGGTCGTCGCCAGTCCGGTCTATTACGCCTCGGCCAACGCGACGCTCATCGCCTGCCTGGACCGCCTGTTTTACTCCACGCCCTTTGACAAGACCATGAAGGTCGGCGCGAGCGTGGTGTGCGCGCGGCGCGGCGGCTGCTCGGCGACCTTTGACGAGCTGAACAAATACTTCACCATTTCCGGTATGCCCATCGCCTCGAGCCAGTATTGGAACAGCGTCCACGGCAGGGCTGCGGGCGAGGCGGCGATGGACGCCGAGGGCTTGCAGACCATGCGGACGCTTGCGCGGAACATGACGTTCCTGATGAAAAGCATCGCGCTCGGCCGCGAGACGTTTGGCCTGCCCGAGCAGGAGGAGCGCGTCGCGACGCACTTCATCCGGTAAAGCAAAAAAGCGACCGTGAAAACGGTCGCTTTTTTGCTTGATTTATCGGTTCAGATACGCGCGGCACTTCGCTTCCGCGTCGTGCGCGAGCTTTTCCTCGTCCACCGTGACGAGATGACCGTGCTCGACGGTCACGCGGCCATGGACCACGGTGTAGTCCACCGGTCCGCGCACGCCGACCGTGCCGAGGACGCTGGTGGGGTCGAAGCAGGAGCCGACCAGCTCAAGACGGCGGGCGTCGATCATAAAGAGGTCGCAGCACTTGCCGACCTCGAGCATACCGATGTCGTCGCTGCGGCCGAGCAGACGTGCGCTGCCGCGCGTCGCCATCTTCAGCACGTCATAGCCGCTGGGGGCCGCCTTGCTGGAGTTCAGGCGGTGGAGCAGGAATGCGACGCGCAGTTCCTCCATGAGACTGGAGCCGTCGTTGGAGGCGGAGCCGTCGACGCCGAGACCGACGGGAACGCCAAGCTCCAGCATCTCGGGGATGCGGGCGATGCCAGAGGAGAGCTTCATGTTGGAAATGGGGCAGTGGCACACGCCCGTGCCGGTCTTGGCAAGGACGCGCAGCTCCTCGTCGTTGAAGTGGATGCCGTGGGCGAACCAGACGTCGTCGCCGGTCCAGCCGAGACGCTCCATGTACTCGAGCGGGCGGACGCCCTCACGCGCGAGCATGAAGTTTTCTTCATCCTTCGTCTCGCACAGGTGGGTGTGCAGACGCACACCGAGCTGACGGGCGAGGACGGCGCTCTCACGCAGCAGATCGGCGCTGACGGAGAACGGCGAGCAGGGCGCGAGCGCGACGCGGTGCATTGCGCCGAAGCTGCGGTCATGGTACTGCGCGATGACGCGCTCGGAATCCTTCATGATCTCGTCGACCGTCTGCACCACGCTGTCCGGCGGCAGGCCGCCGTCCTTCACCGAGAGGTCCATGCTGCCGCGGGAGGCGTACATACGGATGCCCAGCTCGTCCGCGGCGCCGAACTGCGCGCCGAGCAGGTCGCCGGTGTCCTTCGGGAAGACGTAGTGATGGTCGAAGCAGGTCGTGCAGCCGTGCTTCATCAGCTCGCCCATGCCGGTGAGGGAGGAGAGGCGGATGACTTCGGCGTCGAGGTTCTTCCAGATCTCATAGAGCGTCTTGAGCCAGTCGAACAGCTCCATGTTCTGCACCTCGGGGAGGTTGCGGGAGAAGACCTGATAGAGGTGATGGTGCGTGTTGACCAGACCGGGGTAGCAGAGCATATGGCTCGCGTCGATGGTTTTGTCGGCCTTGCGGTCGAGGCTTGCGCCGATGGCCTTGATGAAGCCGTTCTCGGCGTAAAGGTCGACGTTTTCGTATACGGTGTCGGCGCTGTCGCAGGAGACGAGCGTGCGGATATTTTTGATGAGTAAAGTTGACATAATGGTTTCCTCCTCATGAAAAAGGAAGCGCCGCAAGGCGCTTCCTTTTTTGATAATTCAGCGCTCTTCGCGGAAGTAATTCAGACCCAGAGAAGCGGGCGGCTGCTTTTCCTTGTTGTTGCGCATACTCGAAATGATGAGTACGATGACCGTGACCACATAGGGCAGGATCTTATAGAGCTGCGTGGGAATGAACGCGATGACCAGACGCAGGTAGAGGATCATCAGCGCGCCGAAGAGCACGCTGCCCCAGATCGCGCCCAGCGGACGCCACAGGCAGAAGATGACCAGCGCGACGGCGAGCCAGCCGACGCCGGAAAGACCCTCGTGGTTCCACACACCGCCCGCGATGGTCATGATGTAGACCATGCCGCCGACGGCGCTCACACCGCCGCCGATGACGGTGGCGAGGTACTTATAGCGCGTGACGTTGATGCCGGCGGCGTCTGCGGTCGCGGGGCTCTCGCCCACGCTGCGCAGGTACAGGCCGCTGCGGGTCTTGTTGAGGTACCAGTACAGCGCGACGGCGCAGGCAACGGCGAGGTAGAAGAAGAAGCTGTTGCCGAAGAGGATGCCGCCGACCACCGGAATGTCCTGCAGGCCCTTGGGGAAGGGGGAGTTCTGGAAGTAGCCCTTGAGCATATTGCTCACAGAGATGTAGCCGTTCTCGCTCACGCGCATATACTCGCCGATGAACTGGCCGATGCCCGTGCCGAAGATGGACAGCGCCAGACCGGTGACGTTCTGATTCGCGCGCAGCGTGATGGTCAGGAAGCTGAAGATCAGCGAGGCGATCGCGCCGGCGAGGAAGGCGAAGAAGATGCCGACGAGAATGGCGACGAAGCCGTTGGGGGAGGAGGAGAGCTTTTCATAGTAGTACACACCGCCGAGGCCGAGCGCGCCGCCCATGAACATGATGCCCTCCACGCCGAGGTTGAGGTTGCCGGACTTTTCCGTCAGGATCTCGCCGAGCGTACCGAACAGCAGCGGGGTGCCGTAGGTGATGGCGGCGATGATGAGGGTGATAAGCAAAGTCATTCCTTAGCCGCCTCCTTTTCGGTCTTCGACGAGCGGAAGATGAGTCGATAGTTGATGAAGAACTCGCAGCCGAGCATACAGAAGAGCAGGATGCCAGTAATGATGTCGGAGATCGAGGCGGGCACGGCCAGACGGGTCTGAAGCGTTTCGGCGCCCTTGGAGATGATCGCGAGCATCATGGAAATGACGATCATCGCGAAGGCGTTGAGCTGGCTGAGCCACGCGACCGTGATGGAGGTGAAGCCGACGCCGGCGGCGACGCCGTCGTAGAGCGTGGTGTTCGCGCCGGAGGCAACGATGAAGCCGACCAGACCGGAGATCGCGCCGGAGAGGAACATCGTGCGCATCATGACATGGCCGACGTTCATGCCCGCGTAGCGGGCGGTGTTGATGGAGTCGCCGATGACGGCGATCTCGTAGCCGTGCTTGGTGTGGTTCATGTAAACGTGCATGAACACGACGAGGATCAGCACAATGATCCAGCCGCAGTGAACGCCCAGGACCTTCGGCAGCGTGGCCGCCCTATCGAACTGGGGGATGATCTGCGAGCCGGGACGGCCTTCCCACGGACCGCCCTGCAGCCAGCGGACGACGCCGATGATGATGTAGTTCATCATGAGAGTGAAGAGCGTTTCGTTGGTGTTCCACTTGGCCTTGAAGAAGGCGGGAATCAGCGCCCAGATGCCGCCGGCGACAGCGCCCGCCAGACCCATGATGAGGAGCAGGACAGCGGACGGAACCTTGCCGACCCAGTAGAGGGCGAAGTAGCTCGCGGCGATGGCGCCCGCGGTGATCTGACCCTCGGCGCCGATGTTCCAGAAGCGCATCTTGAAGCAGGGGGCGATGGCCAGCGCACAGCCGAGCAGAGGCACGGCGAGCTTGACGGTCTGGCGGATGGCGGTCTTTTTGCCGAGCGCGCCGGTGATGATGGTGGCGTAGCCGTCGATCGGCGTAGCGCCGTCGGGCAGGGCGATCATCATGACGAGGCCGCCGAGCAGGAGCGCGAGGACGATGGAGGCGAGGCGGATGCACCAGACCTTCCAGGGCTCCATCATGTCCCGCTTGGCGAGACGGATCAGGGGAACCTTATTCTCGTTATGCATGGACCGCTTCCTCCTTTCCGCCGCCGACGCGGGTCATCATCAGGCCGATCTCTTCCTTGGTGGCGGTGCGGGCATCGACGATGCCGCTGACCTTGCCGCCGCAGAGCACGAGGATGCGGTCGCACAGTTCAAGCAGCACGTCCAGATCCTCGCCGACGAAGATGACGGCGACGCCCTTCATCTTCTGCTCGGTCATAAGGTTGTAGATGGTGTAGGAGGTGTTGATGTCCAGACCGCGCACGGCGTAGGCGGACATCAGCACGTTCGGCGCGGACGCGATCTCGCGGCCGACGAGCACCTTCTGCACGTTGCCGCCGGACATACGGCGGACGGGGAACTCGGTGCTGGGGGTGACGACCTCCAGCTCCTTCCAGATGTTCATGGCAAGCTCGTTCGGATCCTTGCGGTTGACAAACACGCCCTTGCCCTTCTTCCAGGAGCGGAGCATCATGTTGCCGGTCATGCCCATCGAGCCGACAAGGCCCATGCCGAGACGGTCCTCGGGGACGAAGGCGAGCGCGACGCCGGACTTTTTGATCTGCATCGGCGTCTTGCCGACCAGCTCGGACTCCGGAGCGCCCTCGGGCGTATAGCGGATGCTGCTGCCCTCGGCGACGGGATAGAGGCCGGCGATGGACTCAAGCAGCTCGCGCTGACCGCTGCCGGCGATGCCCGCCACGCCGAGGATCTCGCCGCCCATGGCGGTGAAGGAGACGTGGTCGAGGCGGACGACGCCCTCATTGTCGTAGCAGGTGACGTCCTGCAGCGTCAGGCGCGGGACGGGATTCTCATAGCGCGGACGGTCGATGTTGAGCGTGACCGCGTGGCCGACCATCATGTCGGTCAGCGCCTGCGGGTTGGTCTCGCTCGTGTTGACCGTGCCGATGTACTGACCCTTGCGCAGCACCGCGACCTTGTCCGACAGGGACATGACCTCGTGCAGCTTGTGGGTGATGATGACGATGGCCTTGCCGTCGGCGCGCATATTGCGCAGCACGTTGAAGAGCTTTTCGGTCTCCTGCGGGGTGAGGACGGCGGTGGGCTCGTCGAGGATGAGCGTGTCCGCGCCGCGGTAGAGGACCTTGACGATCTCGACCGTCTGCTTCTGGGAGACGGACATATCGTAGATCTTCTTGGTCGGGTCGATGTCGAAGCCGTAGCGGTCACAGATCTCCTTGACCCTGGCGTTGGCGGCCTTGATGTCCAGCTTGCCCGGCTCGTCGAGACCGAGGACGATGTTCTCCGCCGCGGTGAACACGTCCACGAGCTTGTAGTGCTGGTGGATCATGCCGATGTGGTTGTCGAAGGCGTCCTTCGGCGAGCGGATGGAGGTGAGCACACCGTTGACATAGATTTCGCCCTCGTCGGGGAAGTAGATGCCGGCGAGCATATTCATCAGCGTCGTCTTTCCGCTGCCGTTTTCACCGAGCAGGGAAAGGATCTCGCCCCGGTTGATGGTCAGGTCGATGCTGTCGTTTGCGACGACCTTGCCAAAGCGCTTGGTAATGTGTCTGAGTTCAACTGCACAATTGTTGTCCAAGGTCCTGTCATCCTTTCTTTCGAACCCGGCCGGCGGGGAGACCGGCGGTCGGGATCAGGCTGCAGCCACCTTACCGGAGAGGGGGACCGCGTCTCCGATAATTGCTGATTATTCAATACCTATACTAACATAATTCAAGCATGATGTAAATGGAAAAGCTATCGTCGAATCCGTCAAAATTCGGAAGAAAAAACCGGAATAATCCACAAAAAGTTTGATTCCCTAAAAAATTTTCAGTAAAAAGTGAAAAAAGGAAGCCGCCCGCAGGCGGCTTCCTTTGATGTAAGGGATATCTTAGAACGCGGAGTTGAGCCACTCGATGCCGTCGATCTTGATGGCGAAGTAAGGAGCGGACTGGAAGTAGGACTCGTGGAAGGCACCGTCGAACACGGCTTCCTCGGAGTCGGGGGTGAAGTCGCCGTCGGTATCCAGAGCGAAGGCGGAGGTCAGGGTCTCGCCCTCCACGGTGAAGGTGGAGGTGTCGAAGACCTTGATGGAGCCGTCAGCCAGACCGGCCTCGACCTCGGCGAGCTTCTCAGCGGTGCCGGGGGCGGCGATCTTTTCGTTGAGCTCGGTCAGGACGACGTCGCCGTGATCATAGCCGTAGCAGTAATCCTGATCGAATTCCTGGCCGTTGGCAACGCTCTCGATGGCATAGACGAAGTAGTTCGTCCAGTCGATGCGGCAGCCGATGATGGAGGCATCGGGAGCAACGCCGGTCATGTCGTTATTGTAGCCGGTATGGAACGCGCCCTTGGACTGCGCCATGGTGGCGGGGGTGGTGTTGTCGGAGTGCTGGGAGATGAGCTTGCAGCCGAGGTCGCACAGAGCGGAGGCGGCGTTGGACTCTTCGGTGGCGTCAGACCAGGAGCCGACGAACTGGACCTTCATGGTCACGCTCGGGCAGACGGAGCGGGCGCCCAGGAAGTAGGAGGTCATACCGGAGATGACTTCGGCGAAGGAGTACGCGCCGACGTAGCCGATGACGGCCTCTTCGGGCTTGATGGTGCCTTCGTCGATGAGCTGCTGGAGCTTCATACCGGCAGCGACGCCGGCGAGGTAGCGGCCCTCGTAGATGTTGGCGAAGGCGTTGTGGGTGTTCTCAAGGCCATCGTTCCAGGAGCCCTGGTTGGTGCAGCCGACGAACTGGATCTCGGGATAGTCGGGAGCGACCTTGAGCATGAAGGGCTCGAAGCCGTAGGAGTTGTTGAAGATGAGCTCGCAGCCCTCTTCGGCCAGCTCGATGTTGGCGTCCTCGCAGGTGGAGTCTTCGCCGATGTTGTACTTGACGACCCAGTCAACATTGATGCCCTTGGCGGCGAGCGCCTCGGTGGCGGATTCCTTACCGCGGATGAAGTTGTAGGTGTAGCCCTGGTCGTTCTCGTCGCCGATGCAGATCAGGCCGACCTTGATGGTCTTGGTCTCGGTTTCGGTGTTCTGCTGCTGATCGTCATTGCTGGGAGTCTCGTCCTGAGGCTTATTGCCGCAGGCAACGAGAGACAGCACCATGATGACGGAGAGCAGGATCGCAAGAAGCTTCTTCATGTGGATAAATCCTCCTTAAAAATTGGTATGCCCATTGGGACAATACCTTTGAACAGTATCATACAAAATTTTCAAGCAAAACGCAACGGGCAAACGAAAAAAAGAATTGAAAACATAACCAAAGTTGCTGAAAAATTTTTAGCGAAAGCGGCGAAAAAGCGGAAAAAGGACTGAAAAAGCAAACAAAAGGTTTGCCCTTGCGGGCAAACCTTTTGTATAAGTTGTACGGAACGTTTGGAGATTTATCCGAACCGCTCTTACTGGTGGACGCGGGTGCCGGTCTTGCCGGAGATGCCGTCGGCGGCCTTCTCGAGCAGGGTGATGAGGGCAACGCGGCCGGGCTTGGACTCGGCGAAGGACAGAGCGGCCTGCACCTTGGGCAGCATGGAGCCGGGCGCGAACTGCTTCTCCTCGATGTACTTGCGGGCGTCGGCGGGGGTGAGATCGTCAAGACCCTTCTGGTCGGGCTTGCCGAAGTTGATAGCGACCTTCTCGACCGCGGTCAGGATGACGAGCATATCGGCGTCGAGCAGCTCGGCGAGCTTGGCGGAGGCAAAGTCCTTGTCGATGACGGCGGGCGTGCCGTAGAGCTTGCCGTCCTTGCGCACAACAGGGATACCACCGCCGCCGACCGTGATGACGACGGTGCCATTATCGACGAGCGCCTTGACGGTGTTCTTCTCGATGACGTCGATGGGCTTGGGGGAGGGAACGACCTGACGGTAGCCGCGACCGGCGTCCTCGACCATGGTGTAGCCCTTCTCGGCGGCGATGCGGTCGGCGGTCTCCTTATCGTAGAACGCACCGACGGGCTTGGTGGGATGCTGGAAGGCGGGGTCGGCCTCGTCGACGAGCACCTGCGTGACGACGGTGGCGACGTCCTTGGCCATGCCGCGGGAGGCGAGCTCGTTGCCGATGGCGTTCTGGAGGTGATAGCCGATGTAGCCCTGGCTCATGGCGCCGCACTCGGGGAAGGGCATATCGGACTTGATGGCCTTGGCCTCGGCGGCGGTGGCCATGCCGAGGTTGATCATGCCGACCTGGGGACCGTTGCCGTGAGCGATGATGACCTCGTTGCCCTGCGCGATCAGGTCGACGATGGGCTTGGCGGTCTCGGTGACGAGAGCGAGCTGCTCATAGGGAGTGTTGCCCAGCGCGTTGCCGCCGAGCGCAATGACGATGCGTTTACCCATGGTGATATATCTCCTTAAAAAATAAATTTGAACCGTTCGGTCGGCGCAATGGCCGAATTTCCATTGCTTTCCGCCTATATTATAGGCAATGCTGCACGAGACTGCGAGACATTTCCCGTGATTTTTCTTGTATTTTACCGCTTTCCTGAGTGAAGCGGCCGAAGAAAAAGGGCGGCAGAAGCCGCCCTTTTCAGTTGTGCGCGGTCTCTTAGAACATCTTGCGCTCGGCGTCGGACTTGTCCATCTCCATGAGAGCGCGGACGGGGTCCTTGACCTGTGCGAGGAAGATCATCGCGGCGATGATGTAGGGCTTGTAGGAGGCCTGCTTGTACAGAGGAACGATGTAGCGGTCGAACACGGAGTTGTCGACCTCGCCCTCGGGGCAGGAAAGACCGGAAATGTCGGCGGGCAGGCAGTGCAGATAGAGCGCCTTGCCGTCCTTCGTGAGCTTCATCATCTCTTCGGTGCAGGCCCAATCCTTGTGCTCGGCGTTCTGCGCGAGGAGCTTCTTCTCCAGCGCGTCGATGCCGGCCTTGTCGCCCTTCTGGTAGAGCTTGGTGCGCTCCTCCATGGCCTTGAACGGAGCCCAGGACTTGGGATAAACGATGTCGGCGTCCCGGAAGGCTTCCTTCATGTCGTTGCACTTCTTGAAGCTGCCGCCGGTGGCCGCCGCGTTCTTCTTGGCGATCTCTTCGACCTCGGGCATGACCTCATAGCCCTCGGGATGGGCGAGGGTGACATCCATGCCGAAGCGGGTGAACAGGCCGATGACGCCCTGCGGGACGGACAGGGGCTTGCCGTAGCTGGGGGAATAGGCCCAGGTCATGGCGACCTTCTTGCCCTTGAGGTTCTCCACGCCGCCGAAGTAGTGGATGATGTGGAGCATATCGGCCATGCACTGGGTGGGATGGTCGACGTCGCACTGGAGGTTGACGAGCGTCGGGCGCTGCTCGAGGATACCGTCGCGGTAGCCCTCTTCGAGCGCGTCGATGAAGGTCTTCTGATACTTGTGGCCCTCGCCGATGAACATATCGTCGCGGATGCCGATGACGTCAGCCATGAAGGAGACCATGTTGGCGGTCTCACGCACGGTCTCGCCGTGGGCGATCTGGCTCACCTTCTCGTCGAGCACCTGCTCCTCAAGACCGAGGAGGTTGCAGGCGGAGGCGAAGGAGAAGCGGGTACGGGTGGAATTGTCGCGGAAGATGGAAATGCCGAGGCCGGAGTTGAACACCTTGGTGTTCTTGTTGCGCTCGCGCAGGTCGCGCAGGGCGTCCGCCACGGTGAAGACCGCGTCGATCTCCTCGTCGGTCTTGTCCCAGGTCCAGTAGAAGTCGTTCTTGTACATATTGTTGATGTGGAGCGTTTCGAGATGGCGCGCCAGTTCGACAGTCTTGCTCATGGTGATGATTCTCCTTTATCTTTTTTGTATCGCTTATTGGCGGTTTACTTGATGTCGTTGCCCGTCAGCTCCTGACGGAAGCTGGTGGCGGAGCCGTCCTTGTTCTCGGGGTGATAGAGACCCGGAACGGCGGCGTAGAGCGCGGCGCAGGTGACGAGATCCTGCTTCCAGGTGATCTCGTTGGGGGCGTGGGCCTGAGACTCGGCGCCGGGGCCGAAGCCGACGCAGGGGATGCCGTAGCGGCCCTGAATGGAAACGCCGTTGGTGGAGAAGGTCCACTTGTCGGTCAGAGGACGGCCGGTGCGGGTGGACATGGCCTTTTCGTCCGCGCCGATGCGCTCGGTGCCCCAGAGAGCGTGGTGCGCGTCGACGAGCGCCTGAACGTGGGGCGCGGTCTCCTTGTTGATCCAGGTGGGGAAGAAGGCCTCGGTCTCATAGACGTGGCCGGTCCAGGACGGACGGTCATACATATACATGGACACCTTGACGTCCTTGGCGTACTTCTTGCAGGCGGGCAGATCCTCGATCTCCTTCAGGCAGGACTGGTAGGTCTCGCCCGCGGTCATGCGGCGGTCGATGGAGATGGAGCAGGAGTCCGCAACAGCGCAGCGGGAGGGAGAGGTGTAGAAGATCTGGCTGGTGGTGCAGGTGCCGCGGCCGAGGAAGCGGGCATCCTCCCAGTGCTCGGGATTGTACTTCGGGTCGAGCATCTTCACGAGGCCCTTGACTTCCTTGTCGTCGCCGGCGTCGTTCTCGTTGAGGTCGCGGACGTTGAGCAGGACCTCAGCCATCTTGTGAATGGCGTTGTCGCCGCGCTCGGGCGCGGAGCCGTGGCAGGAGACGCCGTGCATATCGACGCGGATCTCCATGCGGCCGCGGTGACCGCGGTAGATGCCGCCGTCGGTGGGCTCGGTGGAGATGACGAACTCGATCTGGTCGCGCGCGTCCTCGGGACCCTTGAAGTATTCGTTGACGATGGACTGCCAGCACATACCGTCGCAGTCCTCCTCCTGCACGGAGCCGACGACCATGATCTTGTAGCCCTCGGGGATGAGGCCGAGGTCCTTCATGATCTTCGCGCCGTAGGTGGCGGAGGCCATGCCGCCCTCCTGGTCGGAGCCGCCGCGGCCGTAGATGACCTTCTCGTCCTCATAGCCCTGATAGGGGTCGTGGGTCCAGTTCTCGATGTTGCCGATGCCGACGGTGTCGATGTGGGAGTCGAGCGCGATGATCTTGTCGCCCGTGCCCATCCAGCCGATGACGTTGCCGAGCTTGTCGAACTCGACCTTATCGTAGCCAAGCTTCTTCATTTCCTCGGCAATGCGGTTGGCGACGCCCTTTTCCTCGCAGCTCTCGCTGGGAATGGCGATCATGTCGCGCAGGAAACGGGTCATGTCCGCCTGATAGCCTTGAGCAGCCTTTTTGATCGCTTCAAAATCCATGAGAAAACCTCCGTACATAAATTCAGATTTGTCTATTGTAATTCTCATTTCCTTTTACTCTGCCTCTATCATAGCATAAGCTTCGGCAAAGTCAAACAAAAAATTTGCAAATCTGAAAATTTTTTTGAAAAAATGATTGCTTTTTCTTTTATCTATGGTATGATGTAAACGTGAAAACAGCGTAAGGGAGGAGATAAACTATAGAAGCGTCAAAGCTGGAGACTCTGCGGCAGATTGCCAAGGGCATCGCCGCCCAGTTCGGCAGCAGCTGCGAGGTCGTGGTCCACGACGTGGCTGCCAAGCATCCCGAGCATTCCATCGTCATCATCGAGAACGGACACGTCACGGGCCGCAAGGTTGGCGACGGCGCATCCCACGTCGCGATGGAGCAGGTGCGCAACGCGGACGCGCAGCCCATGGATCATCTCAGCTACCTCACCAAGACGCCGGACGGCAAGATCTTAAAGTCCTCCACGATGTACATTCGCGGCAAGGGCGGCAAGGTCGTGGCCATCCTCGGCATCAACTACGACATCTCCTCGCTTCTGATGGTCGAGAGCGCCGTGCGCGAGCTGACCGCCGCGGGCGACAGCACACAGACGGAGCCGGAGAAGATCATCAACGTCAACGACGTGCTCGACGAGCTCATCGCCCAGTCGGTCGCCCTCGTGGGCAAGCCCGCGGCGCTGATGAACAAGGAGGACAAGATGCGCGCCATCGGCTTTTTGAGCCAGAGCGGTGCATTCCTCGTCACCAAGTCCGGCGACAAGGTCGCCAAATATTTCGGAATTTCAAAATATACACTTTATTCTTACATTGACAAACAACAGGAGGACAAGCAAAATGGGTAAAATCGATCTGAGCATCAACAAGGTCGGACTGGAGCATAACATCCAGAAGGCCAAGGAAAACAACGTCATCATCCCCACCATCGCGCAGATGCAGCATCCCGAGACCATTCCCGAGAAGATCCAGGCCAAGCTGAAGAACGTGGGTCTGTGGGACGTCAACCCCCTCAACCTCTTCCGCATCACCTGGAAGAACGAGGCCAAGGAGTCCGGCGGCCTCTTTCAGGAGGTCCCCAACTATGTAGAGATCCCCAGCGAGCTTTCGGGCGTACCCTGCCGCATCATCGCCATGGCGGGCAAGTGGTTCCCCACCGGCTGCCACAAGGTCGGCGCTTCCTTCGGCTGCCTCGCTCCGCGTCTGGTCACCGGCCAGTTCGACGCCAACTATCACCACGCCGTTTGGCCCTCCACGGGCAACTACTGCCGCGGCGGCGCGTTCAACTCCAAGCTGCTCGCCGTTGACTCCGTCGCCATTCTCCCCGCCGAGATGAGCAAGGAGCGCTTCGACTGGCTGAGCAAGATCGCTGGTCAGGTCATCGCTACGCCCGGCTGCGAGTCCAACGTCAAGGAGATCTTCGACAAGACCTGGGAGCTCAAGCAGGATCCCAGCATGATGATCTTCAACCAGTTCGAGGAGATGGGCAATCCCCTCTGGCACTACAACGTCACGGGCTACGCCCTCGCGGACCTCTTTGAAGCCGTCAAGAAGCCCGGACAGAACTTTGCCGGCGCCTGCTTCACCTCCGGCTCCGCCGGCACCATGAGCGCGGGCGACCTGCTCAAGGAGCGCTATCCCGGCCTCAAGCTCGGCGTGGGCGAGGCACTCCAGTGCCCCACCATTCTCGAGAACGGCTTCGGCGGCCACCGCATCGAGGGCATCGGCGACAAGCACATTCCCTGGATCCACAACGTGAAGAACACCGACATGGCCATCGCCATCGACGATGAGGACAGCCAGCGCCTGCTGCGCCTGTTCAACACCAAGGAAGGCCAGAAGTACCTCAAGGAAGAGCTCAAGCTCTCCGACGAGCTGATCGAGAAGCTGACCTGGCTCGGCATCTCCGGCATCGCGAATGTCCTTTGCTGCATCAAGATGGCGAAGTATTATGAGCTGACCGAGAACGATGTCGTCGGCACGGTTCTGACCGACTCCGCCGCGATGTATCAGTCCCGCATCGAGGAGCTCAACGAGATGCACGGCGCGTACAACGTCGAGGAAGCCAAGCTCGACCACAACCTCCACATGCTCGGCCTCAAGACCGACAACCTGATGGAGCTGACCTACACCGACCGCAAGCGCATCCACAACCTCAAGTATTACACCTGGGTCGAGCAGCAGGCCCGCGACGTCAAGGACCTCAACGCGCTCTGGTACGACACCAAGGGCACCTGGGACGCCGTCCACGCGCAGGCTGCCGAGCTCGACGAGCTCATCAACGAGTTCAATGAGGCCACCGGCCTTCTCAAGGCGCTCTAAGAAGCAGAGACAAAGCTTGCTCCGAAACGCCACCGCAACAGCGGCTGAGCGGAAAGAGGAGCAGACCGGATCGAAAGCTGAATAAAATTTCATTGCACAGCGTGTGCAGCATCCCCGCAGATAGGGGCCGGCAATGGCAGGTCAAGGGCGCAGCCCTTGCGCTTCTCTGGGGTTTCCAAAAGGGGATATCTCTTACGGTAAGAGATATCCCCTTTTGAGCGGCATCTGCGCCTGTGCGGGTATATGTCTCCTCAGCCGCTGCTGCAGCGGGGTTACGAAGCGATTGCTTTTGCTGCGGGATTCGAGACCATTTTCAATCTTCCGTTTTAGGAGAAATTATTATGCTGAAAAATGTGAAATGTGCGCGCTGCGTCAAGTGCGGCAAGGAATACGAGGCTACGCCCAACCTCACCAACTGCAAGTGCGGCGGTATCCTCGACATCATCTACGATTACGATTACATCAAGGCCAATCTCACCAAGGATAAGCTCAAGAGCCGCCCGAACACCATGTGGCGCTACCGCGAGCTGCTGCCGGTGGAGGAATCCACGCCCGACACGTCCCTGCGCGTGGGCTGGAGCCCGCTCTACGAGGAGGACCGTCTTGCGAAGCTCCTCGGCCTCAAGAAGCTGTGGGTGAAGGACGACGGCCAGAACCCCACCGCGTCCCTCAAGGACCGCGCCTCCGCCATGGCGGTCGCCAAGGCGAAGGAGGCGGGCGCGGAGATCATCGCCTGCTCGTCCACGGGCAATGCGGCTTCGTCGCTGGCGGGCAACGCCGCTGCTGCGGGTCTCAAGACCTTCATCTTCGTCCCCTCCCGCGCCCCCAAGGGCAAGGTCGCGCAGCTGATGACCTTCGGCGCGAACGTCATTTCCGTGCAGGGCAACTATGAGGAGACCTTCGAGCTTTCCAAGAAGGCCATCGACAAGTGGGGCTGGTACAACCGCAACGCCGCCATCAACCCCTACCTCTCCGAGGGCAAGAAGACTGTCTCGCTCGAGATCGCCGAGCAGCTCGGTTGGAAGATGCCCGACTACCTCGCCATCTCCGTCGGCGACGGCTGCACCATCGCGGGCGTGTGGAAGGGTCTCAAGGACCTCTACGCCATCGGCTTTATCGACAAGCTGCCGCGCCTGATCTCCGCGCAGGCGGAGGGCTGCCACCCCATCAACCGCGCCATCGCGGAGAATAAGCCCTGGGAGCCGATGGAGGAGAACACCCTCGCCGACTCCATCGCCGTCGGCGTGCCGCGCAACGCGGACAAGGCGCTCATGGCGATTCGCGAGTCCAACGGCATCGTGGTCAACGTGACCGACGAGGAGATCATGGCGGCGCAGAAGCTGCTCGGCACCACCTGCGGCGTGTTCGGCGAGCCGGCGGGCGTGACCGGCACGGCGGGCGTGAAGAAGCTCTGCGAGCAGGGCGTGCTCGGCGCGAACGACACGGTCGTCTCCGTCGTCACCGGCAACGGCCTCAAGGACGTTGCCAACGCCATCAAGTTCTGCGGCGAGCCGATGAGCCTGCCGAACGACCTTGACCTGCTGGTCGCGGAGTTTGCCAAGCGCGGCATTAAGACCAAATGAGAGAAAAAATAGCGCCGCGCGAGTTTTGGAACCGCCGTTCGCAGCATTATGACGGGCAATCGGGAGCGGCGTATGCGGACGCCTACCGCAAAACGGCGGAGTGCATCCGCCCCTATCTCACGCCGAACGACCGTGTGCTGGATTTCGCCTGCGGCACGGGACTTGTCACGCTGCCGGTCGCGCAGATGGCCGCCGAGGTGTGCGCCATCGACATTTCGGACGAGATGGTGCGGCATCTGAAGAAAAAAATAGCAGAGCAGGGGGTCGGCAACGTCAGCGCCTCGTACATGGATCTCTTTGACGAGAGCCTGCGGCCCGGCAGCTTTGACGCGGTGGTGGCCTGCAATGTACTGCTCTACCTCGAAAACCGCGCGGAGGTGCTCACGCGCATCCATGAGCTGCTGCGGCCGAAGGGAGTATTCCTTTCGGCGACGGACTGCCTGGGCGAGCGGCTCACACGCGAGGGTGTTCGCAAGTGGTGGCGCAGCCACACAGGGAAAATGCCCTATGTGTCGTTTGACCGTATGCACACGCTGGAGGCGTCCATCGCCGCGGCTGGCTTTGAGGTGCTGGAGACCGAAAACCTGTTTCCCGCGCCGCCGAACCTCTTTGTCGCAGCAAGAAAAAAGTGAACGAACACAGGAGCGCGGGCTGCGGCCCGCGCTCCTCTTGCGCTCAGACGAAGTATTTATTGACGATGGGGACCCGGCTCAGCAGCGCGGAGACCAAAAAGGACAGCGTGCCGATGAGCAGCGTCAGAAGCGGCACGGAGAAAAAGGCGTTGCAGGAGAGCGTGTTGACGCCGAGAAATTGATCGAACGTCTCGATGAACAGCGGATGCACGAGGTAGGCGCCGAAGCTCCAGCGGGAGAGCGCGCGGATGCGCGCGTGTCCCTTTTCGCCGAGTGAGGGAAAATTCAAATGCCTACGGGCGAATACAAAGACGGCGAGACACATCAGCAGCACACCGACCGAGTCGTAGTTGTAGAAGAGCACGGTGGCGGTGCCCAGACGGCGGGAGGCATAGGACGTCATAACGACGGTGACGATGAGACCGGCTACGCCGAGCGCATAGCACCAACGGGCCGCTTTGGGCGAAAGCTCCTTGCGACTGAGATAGCGGCCCAGCATAAAATAGGCGGCAAAGCCGAGCGTGAAGTGGTAGTATAGCATTCCCGACAGCGAGAGGTAGCTGCTGTAGAGCGGCCAGGAAAACAGAGAAAGAAGTGCGCCGAGCTGCGGCAGCAGAAAGTTGAAAACAAGCGCAAGCAGCAGAAAATAGCGCAGCAGCGTCTCATTCTGCGCGATGGGCCGCAGCAGCGGGACGATCAGATACAGTCCCACGATCATAAACAGAAACCACATGTGGTAGTGTCCGGAGAAAAACAGCGTGACCGCGGTGGACAGGGCGCATTTGTTGAAGAAGTATGCGTAAGCGGCATAGAGCGCAGACCAGAAAACAAAGGCCGTAACGATACGCAGGACGTTTTTCCGCAGGATCTGCCGCAGGCTTTGCGTGCCGGCGAGAAAGAATACGCCGCTGATCATCACGAAGACGGGAACGGTCCAGCGGACGAGGCTGTCATACAGGTTAAAGGCCTGCCACGCGGTTGAATAAATATCGGTGTCCGCCCAATGCTGCGCGGAAAGGTGGAGTGCAACGACGGCAAAGGTCGCCGCGACGCGCAGCACGTCATAGCAGGCGACGCGCTGCGATCCGGTCTGTTCCATGGTTATTCCTCCGCTGCCGCTTCGGCGGCTTCGTTTGCCTCTGCCGGGGCAGTCTCCCCGTGCGGAGCGTCCTGCGCGGCAGCCGCTTCCACCGCAGCACGGGCGGCTTCTTCCCGAGCGGCTTCCTCTGCCCGGGCGGCGGCCTCAGCCTCGGCGCGCTCACGCTCGGCGGCGGCGCCCTCGGCGCGGGCGCGGGAGACCTCCTCTTCCTTCTGCTTCTCCGCCTGCTTCATGGCCTTGTCGAGCCTGCGCCGACTGGAGCGCTTCTCCATGCCGTGCACGACGCGCAGCACGAGGAAGAGCAGCACGAGACCCACGCCGAACCAGCTCCAGAAGCCGAGGGTGATGAGCGTTTTGAGCGTCCATAGCTCGGCCTGGATGCCGAGAAAGCAGCACACCACCGACGCGGCGAGCGCCACGCCGAAGAGAATGACCCACAGCACCGACTTGACCGCGGAGGTCTTGCGCACGCGCAGGTGCGCGATCAGAAACAGCACCGCGAGCAGGAACAGCGCGGGATACTGCGAAAACAGAATGGTACGAAGGTTCATGGAAGCGTTCCTCTTTTCTTCTCTTGTTTTGCTCAGAGGGTGCAGAGACCGCGGCGGAGGTATTGACCCTCGGGGCCGCCGACGATCCTGCCGTCCTCGACCATCAGGCTGCCGCGCAGGTAGACCTTAGCGATGCCGCCCTCGGTGCGCAGACCCTCAAAGGGCGTGTAGCCGGCCTTTGTGACCATGTCGCGCGCGGAGAGGATGTGGCTGGCCTTGGGATCGTAGACCACGATGTCCGCGTCGGAGCCCGCGGCGATGACGCCCTTGCGGGGATAGAGCCCGTAGAGCTTCGCGGGATTTTCGCACAGGGTGCGGCACATTCCGGCGACGGTCATTCTGCCCGCGGCGACGCCGCGGGTGTAGACGACCTCGCCGCGCGTCTCCACGCCGGGCAGACCGCCGGGGATCTTCGTGAAGTCCTCGCGGCCCATGTCCTTCTGCGCGAGGGTGAACGAGCAGTGGTCGGTGGAGATGGTCTGGATCTCGCCGCGGCGCAGACCGCGCCAGAGCGCGCGCTGATTTTCCTCGGCGCGGATGGGCGGCGCGCAGACATAGCGCGCGGCCATGGACCAGTTGGCGTCGTAGTACACGCCGTCGTCGAGGGCAAGGTACTGCGGGCAGGTCTCGACATAGACCCTCTGCCCGCGGGCGCGGGCAAAGGCGACCTCGTCGAGCGCCTCGCGGTTGGTCAGGTGGACGATGACCACCGGCGCGTCCGCCGCCTCGGCGATGCGCAGCAGCCGCGCGACCGCCTCGGCCTCGAGATAGTCGGGCCTTGCCTCGGGGTGGGCGGAAACGTCCGCCGCGCGTCCGGCGGCCTTGAGCTCGGCAATGCGCGCGTCGATCACGCCGGCGTTCTCGCAGTGGACGCCCGCGATGCCGCCGCGCTTTTTCAGCGCCTTGAGCGCGGAATACACCGCGCCGTCGCCGATCATCATGGCGGGGTAGGTGAGGTACATCTTAAAGGACGTGATGCCTGCGGCGAACATATCGTCCAGCTCGCCCTCGATGCCCTCGTTCCAGTCGTCGATGGTCATGTGGAAGCCATAGTCGCACGAGCATTTGCCGTCGGCCTTTTTGTGCCAGAGATCAAGACCGTAGGCAAGCGTCTCGCCCTTGTTCGGGCAGGCGAAGTCGATGATGGTGGTCGTGCCGCCGCGGATGGCGCTGCGGGTGCCGGACGCGAAATCGTCGGCGGTGGTCGTGTTGCACACGTCGAGATCAAAGTGAGTGTGCGCGTCGATGAAGCCGGGGAAGAGGTAGCAGCCGGAAACGTCCGTCACCTCGGCGCTTTTTGCCTCGGCGGGGGAGATGTGGCCGACCTGCGCGATCTTCTCGCCGTCGAGCAGGACGTCCGCGCGGCGGGAGCCGCGGGGCGTGACGACAAAGCCGCCCCTGAGCAGTTTTTTCATATCCATTCAGCTCCTTTGTCTGAAAATATTCATACACCTTTACCATAGCACGTTTTTGCCGCGATTTCCACAGGAAAAGAGAAATCGGCAAAAGCGACAAGAAAGCGCGGTGAAAATCTGTGATTATGGCGAGAGAATGCGGCTTGTGAAAAAGCGGAAAAGAAGATACAATAAACATATCCTGCCGAAGCTGTGCGCCCGATACGGACAAGCGCTCCGGCAAAAATTTTCAGGAGGAAAAAAGCTATGCGCAAGTTTTTGTCCCTGCTGCTGACGATGGCGATGGTCCTTTCCCTTGCCGTGACGGTCAATGCCGCCGCCCCCAAGGAAGACATCACCATTCTGCACACCAACGATGTTCACTGCGACTACGAGAAGTATGCCAAGGTCGCAACGCTGCACAAGAGCGCGGATCTGCTCGTTGACGCGGGCGACCATGTTCAGGGCGGCGTGATCGGCACGCTCTCTAAGGGCGAGTACATCGTCGACATCATGAACTACCTCAAGTACGATGCTGCCGTTCCCGGCAACCATGAGTTCGACTATGGCATGGATCAGTTCCTGCACATTGCCAAGGACCTGGCGAAGTATCCCTATATCTCCGCAAACTTCACCGGCAAGGACGGCAAGCCCTACTTCGACGCTTATAAGATCTTCGAGGTCAAGGGCGTGAAGGTCGCGTTCGTCGGCGTCTGCACGCCGGAGACCTTCACCAAGTCCACCCCGACCTACTTCCAAGATGCCAACGGCAATTACATCTATGGCTTCTGCGAGGGCAACAACGGCGCTGACCTCTACAAGGCGGTGCAGAAGGCCATCGACGCGGCCAAGGCCGCGGGCGCCGATTATGTCATCGGTCTCGGCCATCTCGGCATCGACGAGCAGTCCTCCCCCTGGATGAGCAAGGAAGTCATTGCCAACACCACCGGCTTTGACGCCTTCATCGACGGTCACTCCCACTCCACCTTCTCCGAAACGATCAAGGATAAGTCCGGCAAGGAGGTCGTCTTTGAGCAGACCGGCACCAAGCTCGCCAACGTCGGCAAGATCATCATTAAGGCCGACGGTACCATCACCCACGAGAATGTTGATCTGAACACGGTCGAGCCCGACGCCGAGGCGGCGGCCTATATCCAGACCATCACCGATAAGTTCGATGCCCTGCAGAAGCAGGTCGTTGCCAAGACCAGCGTGGAGCTGACCATCAACGGCGCGGACGGCAAGCGCGCGGTCCGCAATGCCGAGACCAACCTCGGCGACCTGTGCGCGGACGCCTACCGCATCCTGCTGGGCGCTGACATCGCCTTCGTCAACGGCGGCGGCGTGCGCGACAACATCAAGGTCGGCGACATCACCTACGGCGATATCATCAAGGTCCATCCCTTCGGCAACGAGGCATGCCTCGTTGAGGTCACCGGTCAGCAGATCAAGGACGCTCTGGAGCTCGGCTCCGCGGCCTATCCCGGCGAGAGCGGCGGCTTCCTGCAGGTTTCCGGCCTGACCTACACCATCAATGCGGACATTCCCAGCTCCGTGGTGAAGAACGATAAGTCCGAGTTCGTCAAGGTCGACGGCGCGTACCGTGTGTCTGACATCATGGTCGGCGGTCAGCCCCTCGACGTCAACAAGACCTACACCCTCGCCTCCCATAACTACATGCTCAAGGATGCCGGCGACGGCTACACCATGTTCGGCACCAAGAACGTCAAGCTCCTCAAGGACGGCGTGATGATCGACAACCAGGTCCTCATCAACTACATCGTCAATAATCTCGGCGGTGTGGTCGGCGAGCAGTATGCCGCCCCGCAGGGCCGCATCACCATCAAGACTGCTGCTTCCGATGTCCCGACGAACGAAAGCGAAAAGGTCATCGCCGGCCGCGATACCACCGTGACCGAGGGCGATACCTACACCGTCGTCGCGGGCGACTGCCTGTGGAATATCGCCTACAAGCTCTACGGCACCGGCACGCTCTACTCCAAGCTGGCCGAGGCCAACAAGCTCGCCGATCCGTATATCATCTACATCGGCCAGATCCTGACCGTTCCCGCCAAGTAAAAAACTGCACAATTAGGAAAGCCGCCCGTTTGGGCGGCTTTCTTCTGTGTTTTTTTGCTTTTGCCAGATCTTATATTACCACATTTCGGGCAATTTTTCAAGTCTTGTCTTTTCCTCGTCGGGGGTGTAGATAACATGGCGAGGTGAAAAAGAGATGAATGAATTGATGTTATTCGGCACGCTGTCCGCGCAGCGGACCGAGGCGGCACTGCTGCGCGGGAACGCCGTGACGGAACGCTTCGGCCTGACGCTCACGCCGGAACAATGCGGACGTCTGCTGGAGCGCCGCGCCGAAGCCTTGCGGGAGACGGAGCGCATCGAACTGGGCGAGGGCATCCTGCCGAAGCTGGCGGTCGCGCTGTGCGACTCGCCCTGCGTCGGGCCGGAGAACTGGGAGGAAGCGCTCGGCGGGTTGACGGAGCTGTTCTACCACTTCAAGGGCGCGTGCGGCGAACGTCTCGGCGACGACGAGCTGCTCGCCGCGCTGGTGCGGCTATACAACGGCTGGGCAGGCGGCTGCGCGGACCGCATCGCCGATCTCGATGGCCGCGCGATGCTGCGCTTTGCGCGCACGGGAAGGGTGGGGGACGATGACGAATGAGCTGACGCGCCCCCTGACGGGCGCCGAAGAGAGGCTGTGGCAGGAAAAGCTCGCCGCGCTGCTCGTGCGGCAGATCGCGCTTTACACCGCGAATGAAAGCAGCTCCGTGCCGGCTGCCGCCGCGCGGGAGCTGCTGCGCGGCGTGCTGTTTTTCCTTGCTGTGCCGGAGGAGCCGGAGGCAAGCAGCCGGCCGGAGGATGTGGGGAGCCGATACGAGGCGGAACGCGCGGCGCGTATCCGCGTCCTGCTTCCGCTCGACCTTGCGGACGAGCTGGCGCGCGGGCAACGCCGTGCGCAGCGGGATGCCGCGCTGACGATCGCGCTCTGGCGAAAGGTCGTTGCGGCGCTGCCGCCATTGGAGAACCGCTCGCTCCGCGATACGCTGCGGAGCATCGGCAGGGGCTTCCGCCGCTACGATACCCGCTTTTTCCCGCAGCGGTTTGATTGTGACATTGACTATCAGCTTTCCCAAAGCGTGTCGGAGAGCCTGCTGGGGATAAATTATGTCAACCAATATCTGGCCCGTCTGGCGGCGGAAAATAGTCTGCTCACGCGATTGCCGCAGGGCGAGGTCCGCGCGGTGCTGGAGCGCTCCTGCCCGGATTGGCGCGGGCTGCTGGTGAATCTCTACGCACCGGCCGCGGCGAACGTGCTCGCCCGCACGCTCCTCGGCGGGGAGGGGCTGACGCTCTCAGATGGCGAGATCGGCGCGCTCCGCGAGCGCTGGGAGCACGTGCGGCCCGAGCGGATCGAGAACGACCTGCTCACGGCGGCGGATGCGCTCGCGGAGCGGCTCGCCCTCCCACGCGGCGCTGGAAAATATCTGAGCAGCTGCGCCCGCGAGGTCGCCGTCCGCGCCGAAAGCCTGCGCGACTGCGGCGGCCTGCGGGGACTGTTCGTATGAAAGAAAAGGGGAGCGGCTGCTGAAAAGCAGCCGCTCCTGCATTTTGTAAGAAAGTCTGCGCTTACGCGAACAGATAGCTGTACTTGTCGCGGATGGTGAAGATCAGCGCCTCGATGTCCACCGGCAGATCGTTGTCGGAGGTGGTGAGATCGTAGTCGCGCTCCTCCGCCATGCGGACGCGGACGTGGTCGGCGTCGAGGAAGAGGACGCCGGGGTTCTTGCTCTCCGCCATATCCTCCGCCGTCTGGAAGAGGGTGAACTTGTCGTGGCAGGGCTCGCTGGCATAGGGGCAGAACTGCGTGCAGTTGCCGCACTCGTTGCACATCTTGTCGACGTGGATGATCTGGTGGCTCTCGTCGGGCATGACGACGGCGACGTTCGCGCGGTTCGGGCAGGAGTCCACACAGTTCTCGCAGACGGTGGAGCACTGCAGGCAGCGCTCGCCCTCGCACTTGCCGGACATCTTGAGGATGCCGTGCTTGGCGATGGCGTCGGACTCGGTGATGAAGGCCTGCGCGGGGATCTCATACTCGTAGGGCGCGCCGACCACGGCTTCGGCGAAGCGCGCGGCGTCGGCAATGCCCTCGACCACGGTCGCGGGGCCGCGGTGCGCGTCACCCGCGCAGTACACGCCCTCGACATTGGTCTCAAACGCGGGGCCCTTGCGCTCCATCTCGATGCCGTTTGCGGCCATGAGGTCGGAATCGACCTGCTCGCCGACGGCGGAGAGCACGAGGTCGCAGGGGATGGAGAACTGCTCGCCGGACTTCACGGGGCTGCGGCGGCCGGAAGTGTCCGGCTCACCGAGCACCATCTTGTCGCACAGCAGCATACCCTTGGCCTGCTTGACGGGAGCGGCCAGCTCGATGAACTCCACGCCCTCGTCGATGGCGAGCTGCAGCTCGTGCTCGTCGGCGGGCATGAACTTCTTGGTGCGGCGGTAGAGAATGGTGGCGTGCGCGCCCATGCGCTTGGCGACGCGGGCGGCGTCCATGGCGGTGTTGCCCGCGCCGACGACCACGATGTTGCCGGAGAGGTTGGGCTTGACCTGCTTCTTTTCCTTCTTCATCCACTCGATGACGCCCTGCACGTTGCCCTCGATGTCGAGTTTGCCGGCCTTCCACGCGCCGGTGGCGAGAAGAATATGGGTGTAGCCCATTTCCTTCAGCTCCGCGACGGAGGGGGCGCTCTTGCCGCACTTGACCTCAACGCCATAGCGCAGCATCAGGGCGATGTCCTTGTCGATGGCCTCGTCGGAAATGCGGAAGGCGGGAATGACGTAGCGCGGCACGCCGCCGAGCTTGCGCTCACGCTCGAAGATGGTGGTCTCGATACCGGCGCGGCCGCAGAAGTACGCCGCGGCGATACCGGTCGGGCCGCCGCCGATGATGGCGACGCGCTTGCCCTCGACGCGCTCGGGCAGCTTGATGGACGCCATCAGGGCATTGTAGCCCTTCTGCGCGGCGAGGAGCTTGGTGTCGCGGATATGGACGCTCTCCTCATAGAAATTGCGGGAGCACTTGCCCTGGCAGCGGTGCGCACAGATGGTGCCGGTGATGAAGGGCAGGGCGTTCTTTTCGGTGATGAGCTTGAGCGCAGGGCCGTAAAGACCCTTGCGGCACAGCTCGAGGTACTCGGGAATGTCCTGCTCGATGGGGCAGCCGCCCTTGCAGGGGGCGATGAAGCAGTCGAGCCAGGGCACCTGCTCGGTGGACTTGCGGCTGGGCAGGGGCTTGATGGGCTTGAGGTGATGGTAATTCGTGCGGGCGGAGGCGGCGAGGTCGGAGATGGCGGCGGAGTCGGTGCCGGCGAAGGCGCGGTACTCCATCGGCTCGACCTTCTCGACCATCTGGAGCAGGCGGTTGTAGCCGCCCGGCTTGAGAATGGTGGTGGCGACGGTGATGGGCCAGATGCCCGCGGCAAAGAGCTTATCGCAGTTGAAGTATTCCGCGCCGCCGGCGAAGGAGATACGCATCTTGCCGCCGAACGCGCGGGAGATGCGATTGCACATCTCAATGGTCAGCGGGAAGAGGCTGCGGCCGGACATATACATCTCGTCGTTCGGCAGCTCGCCGCGCGTCGTGTCCACGGGGAAGGTGTTGGAGAGCTTGAGACCGAACTCCAGACCCTCCTTGTCCGCGAGCTTCTGCAGACGCTCGAACATGGGCACCGCGTCCTCCCACTGGAGATCCTCGTTGAAGTGATGCTCGTCGAACACGATGTAGTCATAGCCCATGGAGTCGAGAATGCTGCGGGCGGTCTTGTAGCCGAGGATGGTGGGGTTGCACTTGACGAAGGTGTGCAGGTGCTTCTTTGTGAGCAGATAGCTTGCGATGCGCTCGATCTCCTGCGGCGGGCAGCCGTGGAGAGATATGCGCGATGAAATCGCGCTCGGCGGGGAACAGCTCGGCGAGGACCTTCTTGCATTCCTTGAACTGCGCGGTCCTGCTCGCGTCCATCATGTTGTCGATGTAGCTGTTGACCTTGCGGCCCTTGATGCCCTCGAGGTCGTAGCCGACGGACATATTGAACACGAACCCGTCGGGATCGCCGAGACCGTAGACCTTGCTGATGACCTTGAGCGCGCACCACGCCTTGATGTACTCGTCCTGCGCCTGCGCCACGGTCAGCTCGGTGGACCACTCCTGATTGTAGCCCTCGTCGGCGGCGAGGATGCAGGGGCGGGGAACGCAGGCGGCGAGGTCCGCGCCGTCCATCTTCTGTACGGTCTTGACCTCGAAGAAGCGCGCGCCCGCGAAGTAGGCGGCGATGATGTTCTGCGCGAGCTGGCTGTTGGGGCCGGCGGCGGGGCCGAATGGGGTCTCGATGCGCTCGCCGAAGATGGGCAGGCTCTTGCCCGTGGCCTCATATTTCTTGTGGACGCCGAAGATGTCGCCGCTCTGGGCGTACTCGGTCACGACCCAGTTCATCAGGGACGCGAACGGAATGGGATACATTTTCTCAGACATCGTTGTTCCTCCTATGTAATGTTTCCTTAATACTCGCAGTGATTGAGGCTGCCCCAGAGCTTCTTCGCGGCCTCCAGGATGTGGGCGTTCTCGGCCTCCTCGTCGATGCCGACGAGCTGACGGTCGAGCATGAGCGTCTTGCCGGCGGCGATGGTGGTCTGGCACTGGCGGCCCGTCATGCCGAAGATCATGTGGCCGTCGATGTTCGCGTCGGAGAACGGCGTGAACGGCTTATAATCCATCACGATGATGTCCGCCGCCGCGCCCGCCTTGAGCACGCCGAGCTGGTCGGGGAAGTACTTCGCGCCGATCTTCGCGTTGTTCTTGAAGAGCATATCGGTGACCTCGCACCAGCCGACGTTCGGCAGGCAGTTCTGGCTGCGCTGGGAGCAGAGGGCGACCTTAAGGGATTCGAGCATATCGTTGGTGTAGGCGTCGGTACCCATGCCGAGGAGGATGCCGCGCTTGTAGAGCTGGAGGACGGGGCAGATGCCGATGGCGTTGCCCATGTTGGATTCCGGATTGTTCACGACCATAGTACCCGTTTCCTTAATGATCTCCATCTCGGCGGTGTTGACGTGGATGCAGTGACCGAGGATGGTCTTGGGGCCGAGGATGCCGTGATCCTGAAGGCGCTGGACGGGACGGCGGCCGTAGTTCTGGAGGGAATCGTACACGTCGTTCATGCCCTCGGAGACATGGATGTGATAGCCGGTGCGGCCGTTGTTGGCCTCGACCATGCGGTCGAAGGTCTTATCGGAGATGGTGAAGAGCGCGTGACCGCCGAATATCGCCGCGAGCATGGGATCCTTGCGCTGCTCGCATTCCGAGATGAAGTCGGCATTTTCCTTGATGGCCTGCAGGCACTTCTCCTCGCCGTCGCGGTCGGAGACCTCATAGCACAGGCAGGAGCGCAGGCCAAGACGCTTGCTCTCCTCGGCGATGGTGTGCAGCGTGCCGGGGATCTCGCCGTAGCTGGCGTGGTGGTCGAAGACAGTGGTGACGCCCTGCTTGATGGAATCGATGTAGAGCGCGGTGGCGCTGGCCTTGGTGCCGTCCATCATCAGATGGCGGTCGATGGCCCACCACGTTCCGTCGAGGACCTCGTAGAAGTTTGTCGGGTTGTTGCCGACGATGGACAGGCCGCGCGCGAGTGCGGAATAGATGTGGGTGTGCGCGTTGATGAAGGCGGGCATGATGACGCCGCCCTTGGCGTCGACGATCTCGGCGTCGGGGTACTTCGCGCGCAGGGCGGCCTCCTCGCCGACCTCGGCGATCCTCGCGCCCTCGTAGGCGACCGCGCCGTGCTCGTAGTAGCCGCGGCCCTCTGCGTCGCGGGTGATGAGACGTCCGTTGGTGATGAGCTTCATAAGTGGTTTCCTCCTGTTAAATGGTTTCAACTGACGAACCCTTCAGGCAAAAAGAAAAGACGCTCCAAGCGAGTCACTCGCCCGAAACGTCAGCGTTTCTGCCGGAGTGATAGTTTCAGCCCGTGCGCGCAGCACTTCGTTACAGCTATCAGTCATAGATTGTAGATTTATTTTACACGAAGGCGGGAACAATTTCAATGGAAATTTCGTCAAAATCCGTGAAAAGAGCCTTGATAAAACAGAGAAATCGCCTTTTGATTTTTGTGCAAAGCGATGAAGGAGCAAAAAAGTTACCCCGCGTTGGCCGTGTAGACCCCGCCAAACCTGCACATGAATTGCAGGTGGGTCGCCTCTGTCCGGTTTTACTGCTTCCAACGTCCGGCCGCAAAAGGCGGCCGGGAGGCCTGCAAACCACCGGAGCGTACCGGCGTCCCGTATGACGAAATGTGGGTTTATAAAGAGCCTATCACGAACCACGCAGGGTAATTGCCATTGTAAGCGGAGCGGCGGGAAAAATCCGTCGGAAGCGAGGTTATTCCTCCTCGTCCTCCATCATCTGCTCCATGAAGAGGTCGTAGACCTCGTTGATCTCGTCCTCGTCGACGACGTTGGCGAGCATCTCCTCGCCGTCCACCGTCTCGCTCTTGAGAATGATGAGGCCGTACTCGTCCTCATTCTCCTCCTCGCCTTCCTCCACAACGGGGAAGAAAGCCATATAGGTCGTGCCGTTGTGCTCGAGCGCGTCGATGTATTCCAGCTCGATGTCGTTGCCCTCCTCGTCCGTCAGCGTGACGAAATTCGGGCCGTATTCTTCGCTCATGGGGGTGTCCTCCTCCAACAGTCGGTATTTGAGATGGAGATAGTATAGCGCATTTCCAAGCGCAATGCAAGTTTGACATCTGCGCGATTTTGTATTACAATAAACTACCTATTGTCAAAAGACAGCGAAGCGGAGCTCCGCTTTTTCAATTTGCAAAAGGAGGTAGCGCAATGGAAGGGAAACACGAAGCCGCCCGTGCGCCTCGAAAAAACCACAGAAGGAGCGGCACCGGCATGACGGCGCTGAAGGTGCTCGGCACGCTCCTGGCCATCGGCGTCTGCACGGCGCTGATGTTCTTCGGCATTTTTATGAAGTATGTCCACACCACGCTCGAGCCGGTGCTGGACGTGGATATGAGCGCCATCACGCTCAACCAGAGCTCGGTCATCTATTATCAGGACAAGAGCACGGGCGAGTGGAAGGAGCTACAGAAGATCCACGGCACCGAGGACCGCACGAACATTGAATTTTCCGACATCCCCGATCATGTCTGGCAGGCTCTGGTGTCCATCGAGGACCAGCGCTTCTTCCAGCATCACGGCGTGGACTGGAAATCGACCGGCAAGGCGGTGTTCACCATGCTCACCGGCGGCGGAACGCAGCGCGGCGGCTCGACCATCACCCAGCAGGTCATCAAGAACGCCACCGGCAACAATCAGCCGACCATCAAGCGCAAGGTGACGGAGATCTTCCAGGCGCTGCGCTTCTATAAGAATTACTCGCGTGAGGAGACGCTGACATTCTATCTGAACCTCGTCTACTTCGGCAACCATTCCTACGGCATCCAGGCGGCCGCCGAGAACTACTTCGGCAAGGACGCCAAGGACCTGACCGTCGCCGAGGGCGCGGCCATTGTCGGCATCACGCAGTACCCCTACCTCTACGACCCCTCCCGTCAGGGCACGCTCGACAGCGGCAAGACCTTCCGTGAGAAGAACAAGGAGCGGCAGGAGACGGTGCTCGACAAGATGCACGAGCTCGGCTATCTGGACGACGCGGAATACGAGGCGGCGGTCAACGAGCCGCTGGTGTTCGTGTGGGACGACAACTATGTGCCCTCCGACAGCTCGAAGGAGCATGTGGAGGAGACCGCCGCGGAGGAGTTCGATCCGTATCTCGTCGAGCAGGTCTTCAACGACGTGGTCGACGCGCTGCGCCGCGAGAAGAATTATTCCGAGGAGATCGCCAAGAAGCTGCTCTACACCGGAGGCTATCAGATCTACGCGACCATCGACCCTGAGCTGCAGAGCATCGTGGAGAAGGTCTACGCCGATACGAGCAACCTGCCCTATACCTCGTCCAAGGGCGAACAGCTGCAGTCCGGCATGACCGTCATCGACAACGCCACGGGCAACATCGTGGCGATGGCGGGCCGCGTCGGCGAGCGCGAGGGCCGCTTCCTCTTCAACTACGCGACCGCCACCCGCCCCTGCGGCAGCGCCATCAAGCCCATCGCGGTCTACGCGCCCGCGCTGGATACCGGCGTCATCACGCCGGCGACGGTGCTCGACGACTATCCCGTGCGCCTGCAGGCGAACGAGAACGGCACGGAAAAAGCGTGGCCGAAGAACTCCTACAGCGGCTACAAGGGTCTTATCACGCTCCAGACCGCGCTGCGCGTGTCCACCAATACCACGGCGGTGCGCGTGCTCGAGGCGCTCTCTCCGTCCGTGTCCTACGACTTTATGACGCGGAACCTCGGCTTCACCACGCTGGTCAACAGCGATCTCAACTCCGCTGCGCTCGGCCTCGGCGGCCTGACCTACGGCGTGAACACGGTCGAGATGGCGGCGGCGTACTCCGCCTTTGCCAACAACGGCGTGTATACAAGGCCGCGCACCTACATCGAGGTGCGCGACAACAAGGGCAACCTTGTGCTGGAGAACAAGCAGGAGTCGTGGGTGGCGATGAAGGAGTCCACCGCGTACTCGATCAACGAGCTGCTCAAGGGCGTGGTGCGCAGCGGCACCGGCACCGAGGCGGCCTTCTCCGGCATGACCATCGCCGGCAAGACCGGTACGACCTCCAGCAACTATGACCGTTACTTCGTCGGCTACACGCCGTACTACACCGCGGCGGTGTGGATCGGCTACGACCAGAATGCCAGCATCCGCGCGAACGGCAATCCCGCCGCGCAGCTGTGGAAGAAGGTCATGAGCGAGGCGCACGAGAACCTGCCCAATCAGAATTTCAATGGGAGTACCGCCGACATGACGCAGGTGACGGTCTGCACCCGCACGGGGCTTCTGCAGGGCCCGGGCTGCACCGATGTGCAGACGGTCTGGGTGGCGGCGAGCAACGCGCCCGCGCTGGTGTGCGACGGCCATGTGGCGGTGAACCTCTGCACCGAGAGCGGCAAGCTCGCGACCGAGTATTGTCCCGCCGAGTGCGTGCAGAGCGTGAACGCGATCGACTTCACGACCGAGAATCTGACGGCGGCGTGGGGCTATGAGCGCACGACGATCCTCCTGCCGCTGAGCGCGGCGGAGTACGAGGCGTATGCCGCGCAGCAGGCCGCCGATCCGACGTTTGTGATCCCTGCGGGCAAGCCCGTTCAGGCGAACGACAGCGGCAGCGTGTTCAGCGATCTGATGATGCTCGGCCCCTGCACGCTCCACCAGTACGTCGAGCCGGAGCCGACGCCGGGCGAGGGCTATTACGACGAGAACGGCAACTGGGTTCCGGTCGGCGAGACCGACCCGACCGACCCGACCGATCCGGAGGGATCGGAGGAGGTGTCGCCGGAGCGGGGAACGGATTTCCTCAACTGGCTGCTCAACACCGCGGCGTAAAGTTGAACGGAAAAAGGAAGGCTCACAACGAGCCTTCCTTTTTTGTACGCAGCATTTGGGCGGCGAGCAGCAGGAGCAATGGGAAGAGCACCATGCCCGCTACGCCGAAGGCGCGGGCGCCAAGGTACATCGCCATGAGCGAGGCGATGGGCGGCAGCCCCGCCTGCGCGGCGACGAGCTTCGGCTCGGTGATGCTGCGCACGGTGAGCGTGCAGAGGTAGAGGATGACGAGCGCAGCCCCGCGCGGCACCGAGCCGAGCAGCAGCTCGGCGAGTGCCCATGGAATAAGCACCGTTCCTGTGCCGAACACCGGCAGCGCGTCCACGAGCGTGATGAGAAAGGCGGCGAGCAGGGAGTAGCGCTCGCCCAGCAGCCAGAAGCCGGCGAGGAGCTGGCAGAAGGTGAGGGAGCAGAGGATTGCCTGTGCGCGCAGCCAGCGCGTGAGCGAGTGCGTCACGCCGTCGCGCCAGAAGCGGAGCCGCTTCTGCGCGCGAGGACTCAGGCGGCGTTTCGCCGCCGCGCAGAGCGTGGGATAGGAGGCGGCGAGGAAGAAGACGGCAAGCAGCGTTGTTGCGGCGAAGAGCACCAGCGCCGGCACGGCGGCGGCCATCGAGCCGAGCAGGGCGAGGGCGCGGGAGGCGAGACCGGCGAGCGCCGTGCTGCCGTAGGCCGCCCAGTCGGAGAGCTCGGCGGCCAGAAGCTCCCGCAGCCAGTCAGGACAGAGCGCGCCGTAGGCGCGCAGCCGATCGAGCAGTCCGCCGGTCAGCGCGGGCAGCGCGTCGAGCAGCGTCGGGAGCTGGGTGAGGAAGGCGGTCGCCTCGGTGAAAAGCGCCGAGAGCAGCAGCGAGAGGAGACCGCCGAGGAGAAAGAGCAGAAAGAGCGTCAGCAGCGCGGCGGAGAAGGCGCGCTTGAAATGAACGGTCCGCCGCAGAAAGAGAATGACCGGCTCCATCGCGCGGGCCGCGGCGAACGCGAGAAGAAAGGGCAGCAGCCACCAGAGAAGATAGCGGAGAAAGAGATAGAGCGCTGCGGCGAGCACGGCATAATAGGCGCCGGTGAGCAAAAACTCCTTTTTTTGTTCGCTCTGCAAAAAGACCGGCCTCCTTCCTGTCGAATGTTATAGGAAAAAGCTACTTGCACTCTGTGGATCGTTATGGTATCATATCTCCATAAAAGGACAAATGCCCACGGGAGGAGAACAGGACATGGGGAAAAAGACAAAATTCTATCTGGTCGCTGCGGATGCGCTGCCGGAGATCTTTCTCAAGGTCGCCGAGGCCAAGCGGATGCTTCACGCGGGCGAGGTGAGCACGGCGGGCGAGGCCGCGAGGCAGGTCGGCATCAGCCGCAGCGCCTTTTATAAGTACCGCGACAGCGTGCAGCCCTTCAACGACATGAAGACCGGACGCATCATTACGTTCTACGCCCTGCTCAAGGATAACCCGGGCGTGCTGAGCAACGTTCTCTCTATTTTTGCCGGTTCGGGCGCAAATATACTCACCATCAACCAGAGCATCCCGACAAACGGCTGCGCCGCCGTGACCATCTCGGCGGAGACGAGCGATATGCGCGAATCGCTCGAGGAGCTCATCGCCAGCGCCGCAGAGACGGCGGGCGTGGTCAAGTTTGAGATCCTTGCGGGCTGAACCCGCGGGGAGGGTACGGCATACAATGAGTCAGCAGACTGCTTGCAGTTTGCCGACTCATTTTTTTGCTGGGAAGAGAAGGGGGCTGCTATGGGCCTTATCGTACAGAAATTCGGCGGCAGCAGTGTGCGTGACCGCGAGCGGCTGCTGCGTGCCATGAGGATCGTGCGGCGCACCTGGGAGCAGGGGGACGACGTGGTGGTCGTGCTCAGCGCGCAGGGCGACACGACCGATGCGCTGCTCGCGCGCGCCCGCGAGCTGACGGAGGAACCGCCGCTGCGTGAGCTGGACGCTCTGCTCGCCACGGGGGAGACCGCGAGCGTGGCCCTCGGCGCGATCGCGCTTGCCTCGCTCGGTGTGCCGGCAGTCTCGCTCTCCGGCTGGCAGGTGCCGGTCGGGACGGACGGTACGCACGGCGGCGCGAACGTGCGAAGCGTGGGCGCGGAGCGCATCCGGCAGGAGCTGGCGCAGCGGCGCGTCGTGCTCGCGGCAGGCTTTCAGGGCGTCGACGCGGCGGGAGACGTCACCACGCTCGGGCGCGGCGGCAGCGACACGAGCGCCGTGGCGCTCGCGGCCTTTCTCGGCGCGGAGCGCTGTATCATTTATACGGACGTGGACGGCGTTTATACCACCGATCCGCGCGTGTGCCCGACGGCGCGGCGGCTCGCCGCCGTCTCCTGCGACCAGATGCTCCGCCTCGCCGCAAACGGCGCGCAGGTGCTCCACGACCGTTCGGTCGCGCTGGCGGCAAGGCACGGCGTGACCGTCGAGGTGCGCTCGTGCGAGGAGGGGAGCGTCGGCACGCTCGTCGTGCCCCGCGCGGAGAGCGGCGAGGTCACGGGCGTCACGCGCTCGCGCCGCGGGGAGGTCACGCGCGTAACGGCTATCGGGCGCGCGCAGCCGTCGCTCGCGGCGATCCGCGCGGCGGTTTCGGCGCTGGAGGCGGCGGGCATCACGGTCCTCGGACTCGAGGAGGGCGAGCAGCGCGTCACGCTGCTGGTGAAGCGGGACGACGAGGACGCGGCGCTCTGCGCCGTACACGACGCGCTTGTGCCGCGGTGAGGGAAAGGGCGGTTTGCGCGGCGAAGGCCGCCGCAAACCGCTCTTTCCTGTGCCTGCCCCTGTTGACCGATGGCGAAAAAAACGGATTTTTCATCCGCAGAAAAGAATCCGTTGCAATTCCGGCGGGAATATGTTATCCTACGCTAAACCGGTCTGCGCTGCGCGAGCAGCCAATCTCAACAGGCCGGATGCTTAGGAGGTTATCTACTTGGACCCTGCTGACCCGTTATTGCCGAAAATTCTGGTACTGGTCATACTTATTCTTATCAACGCATTCTTTGCCGCGGCTGAGATCGCGGTCATCTCGCTTTCGGAAACGAAGTTGCGCAAGCAGGCGGAGGAGGGCGACAAGAAGGCGAAGAAGCTGCTTGTGCTCATGCAGGCGCCGGACAGCTTTCTTTCCGCCATTCAGATCGCCATCACACTCGCCGGCTTCCTGTCCTCGGCCTTCGCGGCGGACAGCTTTTCCGATCCGCTCGTGCATTGGCTGACGGTGGACAAGGGCTTCACGGCCATTCCCACCTCGACGCTCAACACGATCATGGTGGTGCTCATCACCATCGTGCTCTCGTACTTCAGCCTTGTGCTCGGCGAGCTGGTGCCCAAGCGCATCGCCATGAAAAAGACCGAAGCGGTCGCTCGCTTCACGGTCGGTGCGGTGACGAGCGTGGCGGCGGTGTTCCGCCCGGTCATCTGGTTGCTCTCCAAGTCCACGAACGGCGTATTGCGCCTGCTGCACATCGACCCCAAGGCCGATGAGGAGGACGTGAGCGAGGACGAGATCCGCATGATGGTGGACCTCGGCGAGGAGCGCGGCGCGATCGAGTCCAATGAGAAAGAGCTCATTGACAACATCTTTGAATTCAACAACACGACCGCCGAGGACGTGATGATCCACCGCACCGACATGGTGATGCTGTGGGTCGAGGACACGCGCGAGGAGATCCTCGCGACGATCCGCTCGTCCGGCCTGTCCCGCTTCCCGGTCTACGAGGAGAACGCGGACGACATCATCGGCATCCTCTCCACGCGCGAGTATCTGCTCAACGCGCAGGCGGAAGCGCCCAAGCCCATGCGTGAGCTGCTGCGCCCCGCGTATTTCGTACCCGAGTCCGTGCGCACGGATGTGCTGTTCCGCGATATGCAGAGCAAGAAGGTGCACATGTCCATCGTGGTGGACGAGTACGGCGGCACGAGCGGCCTGGTGACGATGGAGGATCTTCTCGAGGAGATCGTCGGCAACATCTACGACGAGTTCGACCCGCAGGAGGAAAAGGACATCGAAAAGGTGGGCGACAATCTCTGGCGTGTGGCAGGCTCGTGCGAGCTTGAGCGCGTCGCCGAGGCGACGGGCGTGCAGTTCCCCGAGGACGAGGAGTCCGACACGCTCGGCGGACTGGTGTTTGCCCAGCTCTCATTCATTCCCGAGGACGGCAGCCAGTTCACGGTGGACGCCTGCGGCCTGCACATCGAGGTGCAGAGCTTCAACGAACGCCGCGTGGAATGGGCGCTGGTCTCACGGCTCCCGGAGGAGGAAACGCCCGAGGAGCAGGAGAAATAAACAAAAAAGAGACAGCAGCTTGAAAAAGCTGCTGTTTTTTTGCGGAAAGCACTTGACTTGCGCGCTTGACTTTGATAAAATAAGGCGCTTATATGTGAGAGTATGCGCAAAGCGAACCCTCACCCATTGCCACAAGGATAGCACAGGAAACAAAAAAGCACAAGAGCAAATGTGACATTTCTATCAACAAAGCCGTGCGTGTCGCACGGCACACCAATACATTCCCCGCCGGAGACAGACCGGCGGGAAAGGAAAGGCGTGAAGAGCAAAAATGGCCAAAGACAAGATGTACGGCAAGACCCTTCGCAAAAACTTCGCTCGACATGAGGAGATCATGGAGATGCCGAATCTTCTGGAGCTCCAGAAGAAGTCCTACCGGTGGTTCCTCGACGAGGGACTGCAGGAGGTGTTCACCGACGTCGCCTCGATCACCAACTACGCGGGCAATCTTGAGCTGAGCTTCATCGGCTACAAGATGGACGAGGCCCCCAAGTACGACGTGGAGGAGTGCAAGGCGCGCGACGCCACCTATGCCGCTCCGCTCAAGGTCAACGTGCGGCTGTACAACAACCAGACGCAGGAGATCAAGGAGCAGGAGATCTTCATGGGCGACTTCCCGCTCATGACCCAGTCCGGCACCTTCGTCATCAACGGCGCCGAGCGCGTGGTCGTCAGCCAGATCGTCCGCTCCCCGGGCGTGTACTACGGCAAGGAGATCGACCTCAAGACCGACCTGCCCCTACTCACCAGCACCGTGATCCCCTACCGCGGCGCGTGGCTGGAGTATGAGACCGACACCAACGAGGTGTTCTGGGTCCGCATCGACAAGAACCGCAAGATCCCCATCACCGAGCTGATCCGCGCCATCGGCGGTCAGGCTGAGCAGTACGCCGACCTCAAGACCGACACCGGAATCCTCGACCTCTTCGGCGACGACGACCGCATCAAGGTCTCGCTGGAGAAGGACGCCTGCAAGACCTATGAGGAGGCCATGCTGGAGATCTACCGCAAGCTCCGTCCGGGCGAGCCACCCACGGTCGAGGCCAGCGAGAGCCTGATCAAGAACCTCTTCTTCGATCCGCGCCGCTATGATCTGTCCATGGTCGGCCGCTACAAGTTCAATAAGAAGCTCTCCCTGTGGACCCGCATCCACGGCCAGAAGCTCGCCTATCCCGTCGCCGACCCGCGCACGGGCGAGATCCTCTTCGACGCCGGCCATGTCATGACCAGCGACGAGGCCCGCGAGCTTGACGCCATCGGCGTCAACGACGTGACGCTCGACCTCGACGGCAAGACGCTGCGCGTCTTCTCGAACAACATGGTCGACCTCTCCCGCTTCGTGGACTTCGACCCCGTCGCCGAGTGCGGTATCAAGGAGCGCGTGTGCAAGAGCGTGCTCGAGGAGCTGCTGGCGAAGTACGAGGGCGAGGAGCTCAAGGAAGCCATCCGCGACAACGCCGACCGTCTCGCGCCCAAGCACATCCTTGCGGACGATATTCTCGCCTCCATCAACTACATGAACGCGCTGGCGCACGGCATCGTCACGAAGGACGATATCGACCATCTCGGCAACCGCCGCCTGCGCTGCGTGGGCGAGCTGCTGCAGAACCAGTTCCGCATCGGCTTTTCCCGCATGGAGCGCGTGATCCGCGAGCGCATGACCATTCAGGATCTCGACATCGTGACGCCGCAGAGCCTCATCAACATCCGTCCGGTCACCGCGGCCATCAAGGAGTTCTTCGGCTCCAGCCCGCTGTCCCAGTTCATGGATCAGACGAACCCGCTCGCCGAGCTGACGCACAAGCGCCGTCTTTCCGCGCTCGGCCCCGGCGGCCTTTCCCGTGAGCGCGCGAACATGGAGGTCCGCGACGTCCACTACAGCCACTACGGCCGTATGTGCCCCATCGAGACCCCCGAAGGTCCGAACATCGGCCTGATCTCCTACCTCGCGACCTACGCCCGCATCAACGAATACGGCTTCATCGAGGCGCCCTTCCGCGCTGTCGATCACGCGACGGGCCATGTCTCCGACGAGGTCACCTACATGACCGCCGACGTTGAGGATCAGTTCATCGTCGGTCAGGCGGCCGAGCCGGTCGATGAGAACGGCTGCCTTGTCAACCCGCGTATCACCTGCCGCCACCGCGACGAGATCGTCGAGGTCGACCGCGACCGCGTTGACTACATCGACATTTCCCCGCGCATGATGGTCTCCATCGCGACCGCGATGATCCCGTTCCTGCCGAACGACGACGCGAACCGTGCCCTGATGGGCGCGAATATGCAGCGTCAGGCCGTTCCTCTGCTCCGACCCGAGGCTCCCATCGTCGGTACCGGTATGGAGCACAAGATCTGCATGGACTCCGAGGTCGCCGTCCTCGCCGAGGGCGACGGCGTCGTGACCAAGATGGACGCCCGCGCCATCACCGTGGCTTACGACAACGGCGAGACGAAGGAATACAAGCTCACCAAGTTCCTGCGCTCCAACCACGGAACCTGCATCAACCAGCACCCGATCGTCGACGTCGGCGAGCGCGTGCACGGCAAGTATGTCAATGAAAACGGCGAGACCGTCGACCCCACCGTGCTGGCGGACGGCCCTGCCACCGATCAGGGCGAGCTGGCGCTCGGACGCAACATCCTCGTCGGCTTCATGACGTGGGAGGGCTACAACTACGAGGACGCGGTGCTCCTCAACGAGCGCCTTGTCCGCGAGGACCTGTATACCTCCATCCACCTCGAGGAGTATGAGCTCGACTCCCGCGACACCAAGCTCGGCCCCGAGGAGATCACGCGCGACATTCCCAACGTCGGCGAGGACGCTCTCAAGGACCTCGACGAGCGCGGTATCATCCGCATCGGCGCGGAGGTTCACGCCGGCGATATTCTGGTCGGCAAGGTCACGCCCAAGGGCGAGACCGATCTGACCGCGGAGGAGCGCCTGCTGCGCGCGATCTTCGGCGAGAAGGCGCGCGAGGTGCGCGATACCTCCCTCAAGGTGCCGCACGGCGAGAGCGGCATCGTGGTCGACGCCAAGGTGTTCTCCCGCGAGAACGGCGACGACCTCGGCCCCGGCGTGAACATGGTCGTGCGCGTTTACATCGCGCAGCGCCGCAAGATCCAGCCCGGCGACAAGATGGCAGGCCGCCACGGCAACAAGGGCGTCGTCTCCCGCGTTCTGCCGCAGGAGGATATGCCCTTCCTGCCCGACGGCACCCCGCTCGACATCGTTCTGAACCCCCTCGGCGTTCCGTCCCGTATGAACATCGGTCAGGTGCTCGAAGTCCATCTCGGCTACGCCGCCAAGACGCTCGGCTGGAAGGTCGCCACGCCCATCTTCGACGGCGCGACCGATAAGGATATTTCCGAAGCGCTTCAGCTTGCCGGCCTCGATCCCGAGGGCAAGAGCTGGCTGTACGACGGCCGCACCGGCGAGCGCTTTGACAACAAGGTCACGGTCGGCTACGTTTACTTCCTCAAGCTGCACCATCTGGTCGACGATAAGATCCATGCCCGTTCCACCGGCCCGTACTCCCTTGTCACGCAGCAGCCGCTCGGCGGCAAGGCGCAGTTCGGCGGCCAGCGCTTCGGCGAAATGGAAGTCTGGGCGCTCGAGGCCTACGGCGCGAGCTACACGCTGCAGGAGATCCTGACCGTCAAGTCCGACGATGTGACCGGCCGTGTGCGCACCTACGAGGCCATCGTCAAGGGCCACAATGTCCCGCAGCCCGGCGTGCCGGAGTCCTTCAAGGTCCTGGTCAAGGAGCTGCAGTCTCTCTGCCTCGACATTCAGGTGCTCGACCGCGACGGCAACCAGATCGAGCTCAAGGAGGACGAGGACGCGCTCGACACCTTCAACCTCGCCCGCATGGATGCAGACGACGAGCGCAGCCGCAACCCGTTCGCTGACGAGGCGGAGCTGGAGGACGCAGGCTTTGAATACGTTCCCGACGACGAGGTCGAGGCTGACCTTGCCGACGACAAAGACGAGTATTGAGAAAAGGAGGAGCATGAATTATGAGTTACGCAACGTTTGACGCCATCAAGATCGGCATCGCTTCTCCGGAAATGATCCGTGAGTGGTCCCACGGCGAGGTTAAAAAGCCCGAGACCATCAACTACCGCACCCTCAAGCCCGAGCGCGACGGATTGTTCTGTGAGCGCATCTTTGGGCCGACCAAGGACTGGGAGTGCCACTGCGGCAAGTATAAGAAGATCCGCTACAAGGGCAAGA